>JAABUP010001160.1_pt1 | contig 55603 bp, 71 predicted proteins | sample 5559201 | NCBI WGS metagenome assembly JAABUP01 (sample SAMN10711887, study PRJNA513373) | rock metagenome | isolation source: Antarctica rocks | place: Antarctica | reverse complement strand
CAACTTACCATTTGACAGTCATTCACCACTGCCAGTAAGGTTTACCTCATGCCACACTTGAACCACGTACCAACAGGTGATCATCAATGCTGCAAGTCTTTTTATTTTGTATGTCACACTACCAGGTGAGCAACGATGCTGCAAGTCTTTCAATTTATTGCATGTTTTCCTACCTCTGCAACACCAACTTGCTCAGCATGATGCTCAAGGGCCTGACCAATCATACCTCAATGCTCAAGGGCCTGACCGATGATGCCCCAATGCTCAAGGGATTCACCGATTATGCCCCAATGCTCAAGGGCCTAACCAATTATGCCCCAATGCTCAAGGGCTTGACCGATCATGCCCCAATGCTCAAGGGCCCTGACCAATCATGCCTCAATGCAGTCTGGGTGAGGAGGGAGCTGTGGCCATTGCAGACTTTGTGAAGAAGGCCAAGAAGCTGAAGGAGCTCAATCTGTATATGAATGACATTGGCAATGGCGGGGCCTACAAGGTGATAATTCGCCCTGTCATGTGAATCTCCTTACCCTGTATGTGGTGGTGGTTATGTGTGTGGTGGAGGTGGTGTATGTGGTGGTGGTGTACGTGGTGGTGGTGGTGTATTATGTGGTGGTTGTGGTGTATGTGGTGGTGGTGTACGTGGTGGTGGTGGTGTATGTGGTGGTGGTGGTGTATGTGTATTTGGTGGTGGGGGTGTGTGTGGTGGTGGTATATGTGGTGGGGGTGTAGGTGGTGGGGGTGTATGTGGTGGTGCTGGCATTAGCAATCAGAGCAGTCATCAACAGCATGCTGACGTACTGTGCTGATGGCACTCAACTGTATAAAGCAGCAATAGAAATGTATGGCCTGTCACAGCAAAAGTTCTTTTGCACAAAGCAGCTACTCTAAAGCTACTCAGAGTTTCAATGAAGACATGCTGGTTGTGGCGGCCTGGTAGCAAGTGAGCAGCTGCTTCTATGCTTGCAATGACACCTGTTTGACTCACCAGAGAAAACCTAAACCCTAAACCCTCTTCAACCAGGCAAACTTGCCTTCCCTTCAAGCACAACTCCACCTGCTGCTGATTTGCGTGCCTTTTCTGGTGCGCATACTTCTTCTGGTAGGCAGTTGGCAGAGGCGCTGAAGGGCAACAGCATCCTGAAGGTTCTGGACATCGGGGGCAACAACATCAGCCCAGAGGGCATCAAGGTGCTGCTGGTCTGCATATATCTTCGTGTCTGCATACTTCTTCTGATGTGCAGTTGGCAGAGGCATTGAAAGGCAACAGCAGCCTGAAGGTACTGGACATTGGCGGCAACAACATCAGCCCAGAGGGCATCACTCTGCTGCTGGTCTGCATATATCTTCTTGTCTGCATACTTCTTATGTTGCGCAGTTGGCAGAGGCATTGAAAGGCAACAGCAGCCTGAAGGTACTGGACATTGGCGGCAACAACATTGGCCCAGAGGGCATCAAGGTGCTGCTGGAGTCCCTCCGGGGAAACCTGACGCTGAAAACCCTAGAGATAGGGTACAACCCCATCGGGGAGGAGGGGGCCAAATACCTTGCTGATGTAGTCAAGTATGACCTTGGGGTGAGTCACCCTGGAAGCCAGTCATGCGACTTCATGTGATGGTTTAGAGAGCAAAATTCAGGCTTTTGTTGGCATCCACCTTTCTTCTGCTGTCCTGTGGGGGCAAAGGGGGGGAGGAGGGTGATGGGGTGAAGCAAGCCTGATTGTCCAATTCTTGTTATTTGTCTGTCTGGCTGCCTGCAACCTGCTCATCCCTCTCTTCCTGCTTGCCTGTCTGTCTGTCTATGTCAGTTGGCATGCCTGCAGTCTTTGTTCCCGTTTGTTTGTCTGTCTGTGTATCCATGCATCTGTTCATCTGTCTGTTTGCCTGCTTCATGCGCATCATGTGTGCTCTTTGAGAAAGCAGTGGTACTCATCACAGGTTTTGTTGGTGAATCAACCACCTCCTGATTGCTTTCAATTGCATGGTGTGAGACCAATGGAATTCATCATGAGATGCTGCTCATGAGTAATCATGATTTGTTGCTGATAAGTAGTAGTGAGTTGCGGCTCGTGAGTAACCCTGAGTTGTTGCTGATCTTGAGCATGCTTCTGCAGATTGAGGTGTTGAAGATGGGTTGGTGCAAGGTTGGAGAGAATGAAGGTGCCAAGGCCATTGCTGACCTCATCCTCTTCAACACATCCATTGCCACTCTGGACCTCAGAGGGAACAGCCTGAACAACCCAGGTGGGCCCCTGCTTCACACCCTTCAGGAAGCTTCTGCTGCCTCTCCTGTGCTGAGTCTTACAACCCAAGCCACAATTCTGCAGAGCTTCAGACCCTGCAGGAAGTGTCTGCTGCTCATCCTGTGCTGCATCTTCCAAGCCTAGCCTCTTGTTTACAAAGTTTACGTTACAAAAAGCCAAATATCCCGCAAAAGATATGGGCCCGCCGCTCTGCAATTTTACCAAAAATTATTGATGATCGATTTTCGAAATTGAACACAACAGTGCAGAAATTGTCACTATGGTTCAGTGAGTGCATCCCTCGCACTGTCCCCTCTCTGATTCACACAGGATTCGACTGAACATTTCAGCTGATTTATTCATGCGCAAAGCCAACCATGGTCACCCATGTGCAGTGCACTTGCAATCTGAGTGCCTTGTTTGCTGTCAGAAAGCATCGTCGCTCTGAAGCTTGCACACACCCATGACACAAGGCAGCTTCAAAGGTGCCAAAAGGGCAATCACTATTACTGTCTGAGCCTCCCTGGTTCATGGCTGAACACCCCAGCTTATTCACCCCATATGCAAAGCAAACCATTGTCTCCCACGTGCAGTCCATCTGTAATCCGGGTGCTGTTTGCTGTCAGAAAGCATCGTCGCTCTGAACCTTGCACACCTATAACAGAGGCAGCTTCAAAGGTGCCACAAGGCAGCTTCAAAACACCTGTAACAGAGGCAGCTTCAAAGGTGCCACAAGGCAGCTTCAAACTTCAAAGTTGCCAAAAGGGCAATCAGTATCACTGTCTGAGCCTTTCTTGCATTCAGGTGCGGGGTGGATCAGTCAAGCACTGAAGGAGCACACCAACGAGAGGCTGGTGGAGCTGGACCTGGGCTACAATGAGATCAAGGATGAGGGCGCATGTGCTGTGGCTCAGGTAGGGATGGTTCACTGTTGACAGTTATTGTGTGTTGAGTCCCCTGATGCGTCCCACAGACAAGAATTGTAAATTGATTGATTGATTGACTGGTTTTATGTCCCGACCAAAGATGCTCCTCAGTGCATGCCAGCGTGACAGTCATATATCACATGCCTGGCCACCTAGTTTGCTGTGTGCAAAGAGCATAGCCTGCATGGACAGTGCTTATGCTCAACGGTGCCTGACTTGCATCCTGTTTCTCCGCTTGTTTGCACCTCGACAACCGTGGAAATGTGATGCTGTGAGAGTGTGCACGTTGTTTCTCCAACCCATTAATGTACTGCTGCTGCTGCTGCATCAGGCCTTAAAAGCCAACCCATCTCTGGCACCAAAGGATGTCAAAATTGGCTCAAACTACATCACGAAGTTTGGTCAAGTGGCGCTAGAGGAAGCTCTGGATATGGTGTATGAAATGGGGGGCCAGCGGGAGATTGTCATCCACTTTTGAGGATACAAACACAAAGCTACGCATGCAGCTTGCCAGCTATGTTTTGTGGAGGGAGTGTTGCTGTGAATGATACAGCCATCAACGCTGTCATTGTGCCTGATGCTTAAACACAGCAGCAAACAATTTTGCTCACAAGTTTTCACGCAATATTAGGTTGTACTTCTGCAACTTTTTTTATTGCATGTGTCACTCGGCTTGTAAGTTCAAATTAAACAGTGAAACAGATCTGCGAGGCGCTGTCGTGACTGTCGTTGCTTGCTGGCAATTGCAAGCAGTACATCATGCACACACATGAGTGCTCAACTCGTTTTGCAAACAAAATACTAGCCTCCGAGATGCATTTCAATGCATTGCGCAGCCTAACACAACCTTGCTTGACTGCATACTATATCGGATGTAAAATCCCTATGAGCCAGGCACTTTACCAAGCTCTGCAAATTAGTGTATCCTTGGGAAAGTGTATCTGAGATCCAATTCATCCAGGAAACAAATCACAAGGTGCTTCCTTGGGAATGTGTGTCCGATCCATCAAGGAAACAAATCACAAAGTTCTCAAGCCACTTCCTTGACAGAATTGCTGCATCGGTGAGCACTTAACTGACGTTATGCTGTCATCCATAGCTAAAACTATCGTGAGTTCAGCGTACGACTGTGCAAGCTCGAATAACAGGATGCCCAACACTTCGCGCTGAATCAAAAACACGTACAGCTGTAATCCTCAAATAGTGTTCACATTTTGTGTCAAGCCAATGTGGGAGAGCTGACAGCTTGCGTATCTTAAACTGACATTTGGCATCATCACACCACAGGCTCAAGTTCGACAGGTTCACTAAAGACAGCGCTGGCTTCAATATACAAGACATTGTCACAGCCAGTCAGCCTGCTATCTCCCTGCATACAGTGCCTCAATGCGTTGCACATCCTCCCTGCTGCCCAAGAGAATGGGTTTCCTGCATACCACCACATTGCCAGCATCACATCATCACACAAGCCTGGAGATCCTTTTACATACATACATTACATTTCTTTTAGGACGCAACAGGGGAGTCAACAGACAATAACTGTGAGAATTCTGAGAATATATTACTTGAACGATACAGTTCATTCAATGCTGTTCTGAGAGAAACGAATCTGGGCCTTTAAAGGTCCAAATTGTAGTCAAAGCCTAAATCTGTTTAGCCAGATAACCATCCATGCCACACCTGTCCACACGTTCACCTGTTTGGCACAATGCAGGAGGCACAGCTGTCTGACCACTTTGATAACACAAGACTCACGCCAGATGCAGCAACAAGCTCCATTGAGCAACTGACTCAAGCATTGTACCGTTCATGTATTTGCTGGGGCATGATGTCCAGGATGCGGTCGTGGCCTGTGGTTGCCACACCTCCGGCTTGCTCCACTAGGAAGGCCATTGGAAAGCACTGCAACACTGCAGACGTACTTGAGCAACTGAACCAGGCACAGCGTTGCTTCATATAAGGAGCAGGCATGCACTGCTGGGCATTACTTCTATGAATGCGCAGGCATTGAGGCAACAGGGGGCTGTGATGCAGACCAGCTGTGACCCTGTTGACCAGCTGTGACCCTGTTCTAATCAATCACTCTAGCGTTGTACTGTTTTCTCATTGTACTTCTATGAGCATATTGCAACGCTGCTGCAGTACTTCTGCTCATGTCTGAACACTGTGGGGCTGCTCATCAATGGTATGTCAGTAGCTTATCATGGTTTACAGTCATGCGTATACTATGATACTATACAACATTACATATTATAATACTATATATATTATACTATTGTATATATTACTATATAATATTATGGAGTCACACACCTCATAAAGCAGGCGCAGCTTGCCAGATTTGGTCTTCTTATCTGCTGGGTACAGGAAGATGCCGCCATACAGCAAGGTGCGGTGCACATCTGCCACCATGCTACCCACATACCGCAGGCTCTTGGGCTTCTGGTCTGCTGGGTACTTGCACTCATGCACATATCTGCATGATCATAAGGGTACAAAGTGTCAATGATGCCCATATCTGCATGACCAACCAGGAACAATGAAGCTATCATGAAGCTTCCAGCAGTGGCTGCATAATTTCTTCTGATGAAGGGACAAGGAACTGAGCTGCAATGGGAGACGATGAGTCGACCCCTGTGTCTGGTACTACACGAACTCTATGTGACCACAGTGCTGATGAAGCTGGCACTGCAGCAACTTTGCCCTGTAGTAAGCTCTTGCTACCATACACAAACCAAACGTGATTGCTATTGTCACTGCAGCCAGCTTTGCTTCTTGCTGTAGAGAACTTGTACTATGGATGCACTGTCATCAGCAGCTGTTTTGTCTGTTCATGCAAGGCACTATGTTGTGTGACATAGGTATAGCATACACTCACTTGGCAACTTCTGGCATCCAGAAGCATTCATTGCCTTCGTTGATGCTGAAGATTTTGCCCTTGGGTGGGATTTGGATGTCTGAGGCAGTCAGAACAAACTCCCCTATAGATGGGTCTAGTGTGAATACGCTGCTGCCAGATCCTACGCTCATTACCATGCAGCAGTTACTGCCGTACATGCAGTAACCAGCCGCCACCATTTCCTTGCCTGGCTGCAAACATCATCGTGTCAGCTCTCAGACTTGCATGAGATATGGCTGACTCCAAATCTGCAGTGTACACTGGGCTGTTTGTATCAAAGGGTGCTTCAGGTTTTGAGAAGCACAAAGCACAAATAGTCAGTCAAGTGAACAGCATCATTGTGATATCATGCAATATGGTTTGATCACAAGTATATAGATGACACCAGCAGGCACAAGAACTCAAACTTATGGTTCAACTCATGAGCCATTACAAAAGAAGTGTATCATAAGCAGAATTCCACAAGCAGCTCATATGTCTCAGCTGCCAAAAGATGGGCTGATGGGTGTGAACGGATATGCTTCATCCTTGTGCATGCCTAACTTGGACATTTGCCAAAAGATGGGTGATGGGTGTGAAAGGATATGCTTCATCTTTGTGCATGCCTAACTTGGACGTTTGCCAAAACATGGGTGATGGGTGTAAAAGGACATGCTTCATCTTTGTGCATGCCAAACTTGGACATTTGCCAAAAGATGGGCGATGGGTGTGAAAGGACATACTTCATCCTTGTACATGCCAAATTTGGTAAATTGATGTGAGCATGACTCAAGGGATTCAAATTCAGGATGCCTACCCTGAGGACGTCCTCAGCTGTGCCACTTGATCCTGGCTGTACTCTGTAGATACCAAATATGGTTCCAATGGACACTCCACAATCAATGTTGGATGATCCATCCAGGGGATCCATGACTACGCAGTACTCACCCCGGTAGGCCTCTTCGACAATGACAGGATCATCATTCTCCTCACTGACCTGTACATGAGCAGTGCAATGAGTGGAAAAAGCTGACAAGCTCACCCAACAGTGAGAGGCTGGTGGCTACTGAGCATGCGTACCACAGGAACTGCATGTTTGTTATCGTGTTATAACGCTATAACACAATAACAAACTTGCAGTTCCTGTGGTACTCATGCTCAGTAGCCATCAGCCTCTCTTTGTTGGGTGAGCTTGTGTGGAACCATGAACAGTGCACTGTTGCGCTTGCTTGGGCTAGGAAGCCATGTGCTGCAGAAGCATGAGTCCAAGGCATGATTGTTTATCTGGCATGATCTCGTATTTGCGTGCTGACAGCTGTGCTGCTTGGCAGGCTTGCAGGTCTTTGCCACTGGTATGAGGGCTGTGGACAGAGTCTAGTGACTCAATCAACATGGCAGTACAAACAAGTGCTTTGCACCACACATGCACTGCAGTTTCAGGGGCTGAAACTAAGGCAGCAAACCCCATTCACTGCATAGATCCATACTCACTATCACTGCACACTGGCCAGACTTGGCCAGCATGTTGATGAAGACCTCATTTGCAAGAACGTCAAGCTTCTTCTGATCTTCCCCCTGAGCAAGACATGTGCAGAGTATCAAGCAAATGTGCACCAGCTTGTGTGTCAGCCTTGTCTTGCAACGACGGTGCACTGCTGATGTAAAGGTGGTACGCTATACAACAGGGAGAGCCTCCTTTTGCTTGACAACTTGGTTGCACGTGCGCAGAATTTGGTGCAGTCATGGCCACACCTGTACGTTCTCACTGCCTGCCATACCAAGCAGTCCAGCCAGTCCAGCCTACAGGTCATCTATCTCACAGTCACTGTGTTGCTGTGTTGCAGTCCTTGCTGTGTGACAGAAAGCTTGGTCAGCCGCACACCTTTCTGACAGCCGAAGACACAAACTTGCAAGCCACTGAGATGGAGCCAAGCAGAATAGACAGGTTGCCCTTGGCGTCAGGTGAGGACACGCGCTGCTGGTCTATGATCCACCGAACGAGCGTCTGCGGATCGGTACGGGTAACATCATTGTGTTGAGGATTGCGATCAGCCATCTTCGCTGGATTGGTTCCTTGAGTCAATCCGCTGTTCGCGTGTAGCGAGCGTCAGCCAGACAGGCACCAAGTGATCATCTAGGTTGTGAGCGCTGGCACAAGATCACCCACAGAAGGGGTCCCAACTTATGTGATGACAATTTTGTGTCCAGGCGACACGCAGACTAAGATTGTCGCGGATGTCGCTTGCTGGCCTGGCTGTGGCAGTTCTGGCAACGCTGTACGTCAGACGCACAGACACAGACAGACGTGCTTTGCCTCAGCCTGCTGACCTAGTCACGCTGTCGCTTGGCACAGCCGAGACCAGGACAACGACGCTTAGAAACGACAGGTCCCAGCGCGCAAATTCTGTATGCCTCAGGTATTCAGCTGTGATGCATTGCTGCAAGTAGCTTGGGCTGCCACCGTTTAAGCCCACTCACGCCGCGTGATCACTCTGGACTGTCACTCAACGGATGCGCATTGTCACCTGGAACATCAACGGCTTACGTGCTGTGTGTAAAAGAGGCATCGGTGACATTGCTACTTTGCTAGACTCTATACAGGCAGGCAGGTGCTGCGTCTTTAGGTCTGCAACTGTGGTATTGGACTGTCGCCGAGCGTCCAGACCAACCGTGTTATGCAGACATAATATGCTTTCAAGAAACGAAACTTACCAAGGCAGAGCTTGACAGAGACCTTGCGCTTGTAGAAGGCTGGTAGGTTGCCTTTGGCCTATCTGGCTATATTGGCATACCGCCAACCTCCTCAGTTTGGGTCTTGTCCAAACCACAGGGATTCCTACTTTTCTCACTGCAAAGACCGTAGCTACTCAGGCGTTGCCACTTACTGTAAAAAGGCAGTCACAGTACCAGTTGCAGCTGAGCAAGGAATCACAGGTATGCCTTGCTCAAACAATCCAAAACTCCAATGCCGTTCATGTTGTACACAGACAATTTGACCCCTGTTGAGTCCTTGGGCCAGGAATGCAGTTGGAGCTGTTGAACCCATGCAACTCATCATCTGTCAGTCTGCAGGCATCTTGCATGATGGAAAGCTAGAAGCTGCAAATGCAGCTCGGCAAATCCCAGGCTGTCTTGAAGAGCTATGCAACAGGTACCAATCCAGTGCATAGACTCTGCACACAAGCCCATTTGCCGTCACACCTGAGATTTCGCAGAGACAGCAAGTCTATTGTTTGGTATGCACATGGCAGACATGAATCCTCATTCTGTTGATGCTCCATACAGATTCACACAAGAGGAGCTGCTTGCCATTGATTTGGAAGGCAGGTGTGTGATCACCGACCATGAGGCTTTCGTTCTGTTCAACCTGTACGGCCCGGCAATCACATCAGAGGAGAATGCAGCTGAGAGGTTTGCCTACAAAATGCGCCTCTACCAGGTGATCTTCAACTGTCAAGTGACATATCATTGCAAGCCTGCTGAAGTCTCGAACAACTCACATACAGTCCAGAGGTCTCCAATGGTGCATCTCAGAATGCTTTGTACCAGCAGATTCTGCTGCACCAACTTCAAGCATGGCCAGGCACATTGTGAGGCTCAGTACTGATGGGGTGTCTTTCTGCCTACAAGTACCCTACTCAGCAGTCATGAACACTCATTGTTCACTCTAGCCTCCACTTGCTCATGTGCTCAGCCTCTCTTGGGCAAACTCTGTGCTGTGACACAAGCATGTTGAGCAGGTGAGAACCATGGGTGTGTAAGCATCACTCTGCCTGGCCTCCTGAGATGGACTTCTTAGTCTTTTCCTGTCTGAACAGGCGCTGCAATGCCGCATGGAGGCTTGTCTGGCTGCCGGCAGGGCTGTCATTCTGGTTGGGGACCTCAACATCTGTCCCCAGCCCATTGACAGCTGTGATCCCGGGGATGTGAGCAAGTTCCGGGATAGGGCTGATAAGAAATGGTTGAGCGGTGTCATGAAGCACAATGGCGGCTACTTTGTGGATCTGTTCAGGCATTTCTATCCTGCCAGGTCTGTTCATGTGTGCACAGCACACATTGGTTTCCACAACCCAACTCATGCATGGAAACATCCATATGCTATGCTTTCATGAGACATCTGCTGCATACTGAAGATGTGAGCATTCAGCATGATCTTTAGGTTTGGTGACTGCATTTCACAAGACTTACATGACTGACAGCAGAAAGGTTCCCCTTGGTGTGTTCCAATCATGCTTGCCATGTACAGGAAAGGGTCTTGCACAGACCTAGCTCATCATGAGCTGGAAGGTATGAACACTCTTATTGTCAGTACTGTCATGGTTGTCACGTGCAGGCAAGAGGTGTACAGTTGCTGGAGCACTGCATCAGGTGCAAGAGTCAACAACTATGGTGCTCGCATTGATCTTATCCTCCTTGCAGAGCCTGCCATTGCTGGTCAGCCAGATGCTGCCCCTGGTGCTGACAAGCCTGATGTGAGCAGCAACATCGCCTTTCCTGTTCTGGCATCCACGCAACAGCAGCAGTCTAGGTAAAGGATTATGCTGATGTCAAAGACCTGTGTATCTATATACAAGTCGCATGTATTTGCCATTAATGTCATGGCATCCACACAACAGCAGCAGTCTAGGTACAGGGTCATGCTGATTTTGTCAAAAACCTGTATATCTTTATACATGTCCCATGTATTTGCCATTTATGTTATGACCCGCATCAGGCAGCAATAGTCTGGGTGCAGAATCTTGCTCACTTTGTCAGACATGTGTATATCTTAATCTGTGTGTTGCTATTTTGTGTGTAACCTTATGAACACACATATACTACCATCATCTCTGTTGGTTTGCAATGGCCCCTGCTCAACTGCAACATCTCATATGCGCTTTGTGGCTGCTGTCATTGTGTTGACAATGCTGCAATGACAGAGCATGCCGTGGGCAGCAACTGTGCTTGTAGCTCTCAAGGCAGACAGCTGTGCAACAGATGCTTTGAGCACTACTTACATCCACCTTCATCAGCATCTGATACAGCCTTAACACGACAGGCAAGCTAGTTCTAAGTGATGGCAGCTGTCCTGATGTGTGTCTGTGTGTACGTGCATGCAGAGGTGTAGAGGATGGGGTACCGGGCAAGAGCCTGCTAGAGCAATGCACAGACTGTGATGTCCGGATGAACATGCAGGGCTCAGACCATGCTCCGGTTCATGCTGACTGGGACTTGCTGGCCCCCCTACCAACTCCCGAAACAGCGCCCCCCCTGTCGACCCGTTACATGTTCACAGGTGCGCAGCATTATGTCAAGTCTGGTCTGGGTTTAGGGTTCTGAAACAGCTGACGCAAGCGTTGCAGGCTTCTTTGTCAGCTCACAATTTTGCTGAGTCAGTCTGCATGCCTTCAGCCTTTTCCCTATTGGAGTGCCTTCAAGCTGCCTCCTTTGAGCCGTCCAGCTACCCCCTTTGAGCCTTGAAGCTGGCCCCTTTAAGCCTTCAAACTCCTGCCTTCAAGTCGCCAAGCTGCCCCCCTTTGCTGTCATAGCTGTTATTGGACCACCATTCCAAAGCAGCTTGTCTCCATCATGAGTCAGGTTGGCAGGTTGGTGCCTCTTTCTTTCCCAACATCACAAGCTCTGGGCTGCCGCCTCGGGACGCTGACTTTCCTCATCGCCAAAAAGAGCACAGTGTCTTTTCTTTCTTTTGGCATAATCTTATTTTGGGTGCAGGGAAGCAGCGCAAGCTGACGGCTTGGCTGGGAGGCTCAAACACTGCAGAGCATGTGCATTCGCAGCTCACCGGTGCTTCTCAGCCACCTCTTGCCAATCCCAATGACCCCCATCAGAGCTGCATCACTAAACTCAGCAGCAGCAGCAGCAGCACAAATCCACCTTCCACAGCAGAACAGTTGACAGCGCCCACAGCACAAGTCATAGCCCATAATGCCCCAAGTGGAATGCCTAAAGCTGGTGTTGGTGTCTCTAGAAAAGGCAGCAGTAGCAGACCAGGTGCAAGGGGTGTCAAAGCTGGGCAGACCAATCTCAGAACTTTTCTGCAGCAGCGTCCTGCTGCTGTGACCACTACAGCAATTGCTACAAGAGCTAAAGCTGATGCCAGTGCTAATGTAGCTGCCATGTCCAGCACACACGTGATACAGACAGCTACACCAGCAGCAACAGCAGGTGCATCACCAGTGAGTGAACTACCTGTGACAGCAATGTCAGTGGCTGCCATGAGTCATGATCCTCACATGTCTGCCAGATCAGCTGAAGATAAGTCAGCTGTACCTGCGGCCTCTATAGACCCAGTGATGCCTCAACAGGCAGGTGTAGACCTACACCATGCAGAAGCTGCTGACAGGCAGGTGAGCAATGACGCTGCTCTAGAACATGAAGCAGGCCCATTGCAAGGCATCAGCTTAGCTTCAGCGCCTAGTCAAAGTCAAGCAGAAGCTGCTGATCCCAGCTCAAGATCTGCACAGTTGTCTCAGAGTGATGCGTTTGGGTCTCAAAGCAACAGTGCTGCTGATGCTGGCAAGGCAGCGGTCACGGCTGCTTGGTCGAAGATTCAGAACAAAATGAAAGCACCCAAGTGCAAGGGACATGGGGAGGACTGTGTCATCAGGGAAGTGAAGAAGAATGGGCCTAACAAAGGTGTGTGCTGACTCCAGGCTGGTAGGTCTGGCAACAACATATCTACCTCAGCATGCGTGTTGTGTTGGGAAACATAATGAAACTTGGCAAAACCATTCTTGCACACATGATGTTTATATGTCTACACGATTTCAAAACAGTACAGCTGCCCACATCATTGTTGGCAGTCTGACTTATGTAAATGTGTAGGTGTCTGTTGTTATCAAGCCCCATTGTGCTTGCAATGGTTGATACAAGAGTTGTGACGCACGTACCCAGCTCATCATGAGCTGGAAAGCGATTTTATTGTTATTAATATTATTATCATTATTATTATGTTACTATAAATGGTTGAGCTTGGGTATGACTGATGCAGGGAGGCTGTTCTATGTTTGTCGGCGTCCAGATGGCAAGCCTCCACAGGGCAGGTGTGACCATTTTGAGTGGGTGGGAAGTCGGACTACAAGAGGACAGCCTGTTCCGTCAGCTGCAGTCACAGCTTCAAACAAACGCCTCAGACAGGCATGATGTGGGAGGATTGCATCAGAACATTTTCTGTAGACTGTGACAGTGTAGAGAAGTGTCTTGTCAACTGATTGCCTGTGTGTAAAGTTTCAGGCAATGCAACACATCAGGGCAGCCTTGCATTGGTTGACTGTGCATAAATGGCCTGGTAGTGGTTATAATGGTATTTCGCCTGCTATGTACAACAGAAGGTGCACCTGAAGTGTCAACTTTTACAGATTGGACCGTGTACCTATCATCACATCATAGTGATGTTCAGCATCTTTCTGCGCTTTTGCGCCTAGCACAGTTCAATCGCTCAACCAGTTTTGCGCATACTCGCTGTGTTAGCAAGCTGTTTAAGACAGCAACAAAGCAAACGTGTTGTGAAGGTCAGGCGTCAAATTGCATTCCAGCGCTCTGTACGTCTTTGCCACATGCACCAGCTGCAGGACCCTGCATGAGCACAGATGAGCTTTAACGCGACTGTCATGCTGCAACCATGTTGTGTTTCATCAAGTCGTTTGCAACGACAATCACATGCGTTATATGAGTGTGACATATAAGCATGCTAGCTTGATATGAGTGTGACGCGTAAGCATGCTAGCTTTATATGAGTGTGATGCATAATCATGCTAGCGTTACATGAGTGTGATGCATAAGTATGCTGAACAAAAAGGCAAAAAAACAAAGGCAAAAAGCTTCATGAACTGCTGCCTATATACATCACGCCTGGGAGAGCATTCACCTGAGTCCTGTTGATCTTCAGACAGACCCTCTACACACTCCCCTCCGCTTCCTCTGTACCAATGCACACAGGTCATCGATTTCAGTAGCAAAGTTGCACCAGCTGGTTTGTGTCAGACCAAATGCCCAGGCTGCTCTTACCAAAACGGCAGCATGCAGTATTGCATCAGTTACAAAAGCAGCAGCACACTTCTAGGCTGCAATATGCAACAGGCTCAATGGAACTGGTGCTACACTTTCTGTCCAAGTCAAGCGTGGAAGGCGCGGCAGGCCTGACTCAGCATGCTGGCTGTTAGTCATTTCAAGTCACAGCAGTCACACATCAATTACGGAAGAAGCTGTTAGCCCCCCACGAGCTTATGGGGGGGGGGGGAGGAAGTTACCAGCAGCCCATTCTGCTTTGGCCACGGCATAGAGTCGGTCCAGCTCCTCAAAGTCAGTCCTGTCCCCCTCACCCTCAGGCTGCAGCACCCCTTTCTTCTTCAGCTGTGAAGGAGTGAACTCCTCCTTGTCGCCATCCTCATACTGCACTGCATACCTGCAGTGCAAGGTATACCATTCCTGTATTACACTGCTTACATACTGGTGCAGCAGTAACATATTTGACTATACTGCATGACCTATGCCTATTTTGGTGCTATCCTCCAGGCAGGTAAATGCATAGCAAACCCAGCTTCTTGTGGGAAAAGCAATCAAAATTGGGAGAACCCTCTCATGCTGAAGACAGGCAGCTCATCGATGCAGGCACGCAAGAATGTTGCCCTAACGAGACCAGGGCTTGTGGAACAGTGCAGGGTGACGCAATGAAAAACATGGTGGGCTTGGCAAGCACAGCTGGCTGGGATCATTCCATGGACAGGACTATTTGCATGGCTTTTGTGACATGAAGGCTGATGTGCCGCATTCTGGTATAAGCTTTGACTACAACGCATGGCGCCTCATGCTGCTGCTGCTGCAAGTGTAAGCTTACCACACCTGGGCAGCCTGGTATTATACTTGGCTTCTCATTAAATTGACACTGAAAGGTGTAGCCTTTTCTTTTGTTTTCTTTTCAAAGCTTACCACTTCTTGGCCTCATGTCTGCCAATGATCCAGCCAATGTATGTCTTGAGGCCGCTGTCAGTCTCAAAGTCCTTCTTGATGCGGCGCCCAATCCAGGGGTCCCTCTTGTCTGATCCCTCCCTCTTCTTCTTGTCGCCAGATACCGCCTGGCTAGGGGTCACCCCTTTTGACCCTGTCACCTCCTCCACCCTGCTGTGGGGTTCCTTCTCGGCCATGTGGTTGGCTTCTTCTGCTGGCACAGCTGTGGCATTCTCCTTGCCACTGCTGCTGTTGCTACCTGCTGCACTGGCAGCAGAATGCTTCTTCTTCTCAGCTACGAAGCGGGCAGATGACCTTCTCCCGCCAGATTCCGGCACTGCAGTGTTGGCAGCTTTTACTGTTGTGGCAGCTGCTTTAGCAGCTCTGCTGGCGCGTGTTTTGGCGGGAGGTTGGTCTGCTTGCTCTCCAGCAGCTGACTCCTCAGTGTCTTTGGCCACCTGTGTTGCCGCTGCTGATGGGCCCTGCTCAGCTGCTTTGCCTGCTGAGCTTTGAACGCCTGCTGTGCCAGGTGAGATTTGAATGCCTGCTTTGCCTGATGGGCTGATGGCACCCTCTAGGCCTGCTGTGACAGCTGCTGCATCTGCTGAGGTTTGGATGCCTTCAGCGATGCCAGGCTCAGTGACAAAGGCAATAGAGCCATCTTCAGTGCCAACAGCCTTAGTCATCACCGGCTCTTCCTCGGCTACGTCATTCAGTTTGTCAACCAGAGACTGCTGCGGCAGCTGAGGAGTGTTTGAAGCCGGCCCAGCAGGGGCAGAAGCCAGGGCAGATCTTGGATCTGCCTCTGCAGGCTGAGAATCTAGCGTGTTCTGAATAGGCGGCATGTCGTCAGCTTCTGGCTCAGCTTCTGCTGCTGCAGATTGGCTTGGCTGTCCTTGACCTGCAGTCAACAGCATGTATGTCAGCATGCTGACTGTGACAGGTCTGAAACCATGCTGTGTAAAGACACAGCATACTTGGTAGGTGAGTGTTGGCTCTTGCTGCGAGCAGCAGCACTTTCTGTGTTGGCTAGCAGCAGCAGTGGCATCACAAGCCAAACACTGTCGGCCAAGTTGCATATCTACACCCGATTAGGTATGTCATCTCGTAATAGTGACACTACTATACTCGTTGTTCAATCGCTGATTCAGTATCCAGTGATGAAGTATAGCAATGAGCAATCTTTTTGCATCAATGACATTGCATCTGGTCTCTGCCACTTGAGAACGCAACTAGCAAGTTAAGCGTTACACATGTCACTTGAGCTCATGTGCACACCTGATGAGAAGAAAATGATGAAGAAGCGGAGTATGCAGGCAGTCACAGTACCTGAAGAGCGCTTGGCAGACTTCTTGACAGTGAACAAGCCGGCAATGAAGTTGCCAAACTTCTGCATGCCCAGTCGCTGCTTCAGTGTGGATGCCTGCAGCAGTGTAAAATATAAGTCATGCATACCTTTGCCCATGCAGCATGCCAGCTCAGGGGAATGCAGCAGTCATTGCCTCATACAGGAATCAGTCCCCAACAGCAAAATAGTAACAGCATGTGCAGCTTGACACCAGGAAATGCCGATGTGCATTGTTACACACACATACACCCCCACACACAGACAGGCTGAGACTGGCGCTCATATGACGCCTCCATGACAGCATGGTGCAGTCAACACACACACACACACACACACACACGCGCGCGCATGCACGCAGAAGCAGCAAATGCAGGTGACATGTGTTGTCAAACCAATGCTTTGCATGAACCACAACTGGGTCATCCAGCCTGGATGCCATGCTTATTGTTGCAAGTTCCTTGGCCTTTCACAGACACAGACTTCTGGGAGGCTGACCTGACTGCCGGTGAGGGCCTGGTCCTCTTCGTCATTCTGAGTCTCCTGCACAGTCTCCAGCAGCTCGCCTCCAAAGGTGGCATCACCTACACCACAGTACAAAACATCACAGACTTGATGTGACACTGAGCTGGTACAGCATGGGGGATTAGTTTCAAGTCATATTACTGCAAGTTGTGGGTTGCCTGAGTGCATGATGCACTCATCACAGTAAGCCAACAAGGCCAACACGCTGAGCTAGAGCTGAAGCTCATGGTGCTGTCCAGGTCTTGTGTAACAGATGTTGGGCGAGAACTTGGCGAGAACCTGGCGGACAGCCAGATAAGTACCAGGTTCCTCTGACTGCGGCAAGATGATGCATGAGACGCTGCATGGCATAATGGGCTCTATTGAGTGGATGCCCTCATGTCTTCAGGACCAGATTCCAGCCAAAGAACACAAGACATCATTGTCAAATGAAAAGAGAAAAGGTTATGCTTTTCAGCGATCATAACGGGAGCCTCCTAAGGCGGCAGGTCAGAGCTTAAGGCATCATTGCTGAATGGCAACAAGGCCCCCAGCTGCAACCATGCAAGGTGCACAAGCTCACCATCATCTTCTTCATCTGTGTCAGAAACAGGCTCGTCAGCATCTGCTGCAGGCTGCTCTGCTGAGGCACCCTCTGCAGCTGCAGCATTGCTGCTTGGCTCCTCTGGTCGAGCCAGCTCTGCTAAAGGCTCTCTAGTCTTTGATGGTGCAGCCTCATCAATGTCCATCCCCTCTGCAATCGCTGCATCCTACAGCAGCAAAGAGCCTCAAGATCGAAACGGAGGACCAGAAAAGAGCCTCAATGGTGGGTGACAGCTGTTGCCGTGTGTATGGGTGCAGTGCCAGGCCCTCATGGTTGACTCGATTTGGGCCATAGGCTATTTAGGGTTTCACACACACACACACACACACACACACACACACACACACACACACGCAGAAGCAAATAGTGTCACACAAATTGAGCACACAGACAAAACTCTTGCACACAGCATGCGGGGAGACACTGATGCCAGGGGGATGCAGCAAGCACAAACCTTAGCGTCTGAAGCTGGGCTCTCCTCCTGGCGTCTGTGTTTCTTAGTGCCCTTGCTGCTCTTGCCTTTGTCCTTCTTGATGGCCTTCAGATCTTGCTTCTTCTGGTCATATGCCTCAACCATGGCTGCAAGCTTGGGGTGTGCCTGCAGCTGATCCTCAAACCGCTTCTTGTCCTCTGCAACAATTCAATCAATCTACACTTCTTGTCTTTGAGACTCATCAGGGGAATCAACAGACAGTGAGTGGGAATACCCAACAAGCACCAAACGTTCAAGGCATTCAACAATAGAGCAGAGAAATCACAAAAGTGTTTGTTGGCAGCTGTCCTTATCTTGAGCAACCATGAGCTGAGCCGAACCTGCCTGAGCATTGGCTGCAATCAGGGACAGTACAGGACTGCGCTTTGGCCTGTATTGCCATAACTGGTGTGATGATGGTGCGTGCTGCAGAGACATATTGGCAGACTCTGTCTAGCAAAGATAACAAAATGTAATGGGAAGACCAGACATTATAAAAGCAGAAAAACACATTTTGGATCTTACAACACTGGTTGTGCTGTGAGGCCACCTATTGAGGTTCTGCTGGCATGCCTGACTTGCTGTGTAACACTGATGTGCAGATTTATATGGCACACCAGATCCTCAAGCGGCAAGCAGGGCACTATCCAGGGTCAGTCCATGCTTTGCAAACAGTCTGGCGCCAACAAGCATGCACTTGCAGCATATTGTGTTGTCCGTGAGATCACAGTAGGAAAGGCCTCCCACACCTTCAGCAAGCTTGTCATACTTCCTCCTGCCACTGTCGGCCATGTCCAGCCAAGCCTTGCGCTTGGCAATGCTGGTGCCCTCAAAGAGATCAGTGGCAGAGTACTCCAACGCCAGGTTCTCATCCTCCTTCAGACGCTTCTGCACCACCACCAGACACTCTTGACTTGACTGAGGTGTGCAGATTTGGGCAAGGCTGTGGCACAGCACTTCAATAGTGCCAAGTGCCAAGGAGAGTCTGCAGTGTGACTTCACAAGCCAAATTTACCTACCGATTCTCAATTGCACATTTTATAAGGTATCTCAATTAGCACTTTTGCCTTGACAAGAAGTCAACCGGGCATGGAAACGGTCACAACAGAAATATATAATATGCAGTGTGTGCACAATGCCCATGTGTGAAAAGAGCCAATGCAGATGATGAGTGTTGGAGAAGTCACCTCGACTTGCTCCTTGATGTAGTAATGTCTAGCAGTGAAGGGCTTCTTGATGCCAAGCTGGGCCAGCTGGATGTCAATGACGCCCTTGTCGTTCAGCTTCTTGACATGCTTCTGAGCAAGGTAGCTGCGGTAGTGGGGATGCTTCTTCTCATACACCTCAACCTCTTTCTCCCACCGCGTCTGGTCAGCTGCACAGAACACAGCAGAACCATGTCATGCTGCTGCAGTTTCCAGCCAATGTCCTTGTTGTTCATCAAGCTTAATATGTTGCTCCCAATGTGCGCTGGTGGGCACATGAGCTAAAGAGTAAATTATGACCTTTGGACTGCAGCAGCTGAGATGCTTTAGTCATATGCAAGAGCTGGTGGGGAACACGCCAGACAGTGCAACATCAATGATCTAAAACGTTAACGCAAGCCAAACGCTGCATGGCAGACAGCATGCTACTGAGCACAATCTGCTGCACAGACTTGCTGTCCTTGACTCAAAGTCTGCACAGTCGCACACATGATCTGGCATCAATCATGATAGGAGCAAACTGCAAAAGCCCAAATGCCAACACTTTGGCCCCACAGACTTGTCTGCTGCAGGATTGTGTCGCGCTTGGCTCCCTTGTAGCGAGTGCCTTATCCAGGTAGATACAAAGCCACCAAGAGCAGCTATGTGACTGTGTGTAGTAAGCACCAACTGCATGATCATCCTACCTTTCGACATACATTCCAGTCAATTTTCTGAAAATAATGCAGCACGGGCACTGTAGGTAGACTACCTGCCGCACGCTCTTGATACATAGACCTGTGTTCCTCATCCAGCAGCTTCCACTCCTTCAGAGCAGCAGATCTGGCATCTGCCTGCAAAGACTTCGGTTCTGACTTGTAGAAGTCTTGCATCTTGCTGTCCTCAAGCAACTCCTTGCGCTTATCTTGCACCTGTTACAGCGCCCTAATGTCTGAGAAGCTCAAATCAGCAAGGAAGGCCGTGAATTTACTGGCAAAGATGCCATCTGCAAGCAGCTGAACAACATGCATACCACTGCACCAAAGGCTGTCAAGCAGGCTGAAGGCGCCCATTTGAAAACAGGCTTGGATCCGCCTTTGTTCATAGGTGCATGCTTTGCCCACTCTGCATTTAGCGTCTCAAGTTTGTTGCCTGTATTGCTACTATGCTAGCCAGTGAGGCAGTCGTGTGATCTGCTTACCAAGCAGTGCACCCGTTACGGACCCAGGTGCGTCCACCCGGTCCCTGACGGGATTATCATCCTGATCAAGCAGCACTGTCGGTCGTGGCAGCGATTTGCTGTAGAAGCTGGCTACCTTTTGTTTCTTTGCGGAGTGCATCTACGCTGGGGTCGTGTCTAGCACTAGTACTATGAAGGGTGACAGCACCCAATTCGATAGGGTTGCCACTATACAGGTACTGTCAGCAATAGTATAGCGCTGTGAGATGGCGAGTCTGGCTCAAGCAGGGCTCGTAGCGGTTTGAACTTCAAAAGTTCGCAAAGCATGCCATTTGCTCTTACGTGGTGTAAGAATATGAACCGGTTCTCAAACATTCACCACAAGCTCGCCTCAGTGCGCGGAGCTTTCTACAGCAGCAAGCAAGCTTTCGCGATTGACGTCAAACAACACATGGCCACTAGACAGTTGCTAACAAGAGCCTCAACACACAGCACACGTGCGTTTGCGCCACAGCTGATCGCCTCCAGCAAAGGGTTCTCGTCCGCAAGTAGCGCCCCATCAGCTCGTAGTCATCAGACGTCCCATCTGCTTCAAGGTCAGCGCCTTGGCAGGCACTCTGTTGCGACCTCTGCCATTCCCTCGTGGGTGCCTTTTATCGGAAAGCAGAGAAAACAGGTGATTTTGCAATCAGAATGCAGGCAGCAACTTGGCGAGTCGGCATAGCCGTAATAGCAGCTGTGTTTGCTTGGAGCTTGCTGCAGGTCCGCCGCCTTATCTGTCAAACAGACTTTATGATCAAGCTGCCATGCAACGATATTTCATGTTTTTGTGTAGGGAAACAACTCAGTATTGAATTGGGCTAGAACAACAAGAATGGCGTGTCAAGTAGCACCAGCCAAGGCTCCATCAGGCCAGGACATAGCAACCTTTGCAGGTATGGCCCTTTCACAATGCAGCTTGCTCTGGCTGCATTGTTGAAAACCTGCTTTCTCTTGGTCAGTCTCAGGCATACTCCTGTGCTCTGAGCATTGATGCATCTAAGCAGAAAACCTCACAGCGCATGTTGCATTTGAGTTCGAAAGAGGTTTGGCCAAGAGCATGTCAATTGCTTGCAAGCGAACACCCAAACAGCACAGCCCGAAAGCAAACAACTATGACATGGACAGTAGACCCTTCCTTTTGGGTGCAGGTGGGTGCTTTTGGGGGGTAGAACTTGCCTTTCAAAGGGTACCTGGTGTGACCAAGACCAGCGTGGGGTACACAGCTGGTCATGACAAAGCCCCAACCTACAACAGCGTGTGCAGCGGCCAGACAGGGCACACAGAAGCTGTTCAGGTGAGGCAGATCAAGACCTGAGAAACATACGCTTGGGCTGTGCACTTGCTATGCTTCACTGTGCAATGCACTGTGTGACGCTTGCTTTACTGTTGTGAATTGCATTATAGTGAGTCTGCACAGGTGACACAGGCAAAGCATGCCTTCATCAACAACTTGCACAGAAGCTTTCAGGGGCTGCCATGTGCTTGTGGTGAGCCGCAAGCATAGCATTTGCATTGTAAAATATGCATTTGTTGTGAACGTCTGTACCATGTCTCTTGATGGTCAAGCAACTGTTACAGAGCTCATGACCTATTTGTGTGCCGCAGCTCGTAGAATCACTCACAGAATTTGTGGCTCGTCAAGCATTACTGTTTGGTCAGCAACATCTCACATGCTGCTCGCCTTGCAAGCTGGTGGCTATTGCAGTGGTTTTCAAGCTTTGTCCAGCCTCACTTAGGGTCCAACTGCTGGCATTGATTGTTGCAGGTGTATTATGACCCAAAGGAGACAGACTACACCAAGCTGTTGGACTGCTTTTTCCAGCATGTTGACCCCACCACCCTCAACCAACAAGGGGGTGACAGGGGCACCCAGTACCGCAGTGGCATTTACTATCACAATGAGGAGCAGAAGCAAGCTGCTGAAAAGGTCAGGGCTGTTACTCATCACTCTGAGTTCAAAGCACTGAGTATGAATCTTTGCTGTGCATGAGTATGCAAGTTGATGGCATACTCACGTGTGACAAGGCTTTGGCAGTTTGTCATGCCAGCTTGTATTTGAACAGTTGTTTGTGTGTGCACAGTCATACCTAATTGTGGTCAGTCTTAGTCATGTCACATAGATTCATTGTGAGTTTTCCTGCAACTCATTCAACAGGCAATGTTCAGGTCAGAATCATTCTGGTTACAACAAGGGGCAGCATGTGATGTTGCATGGTCATGACAAGGCGGGAAATGCATCTGCAGGCTATTGCAGAGGTGAACAAGAAGCTGCAGAGTAATGTTTTCCGCCGAGTCATGGGGACCGAGGTAGTGTCAGAACTGGAGCCTGCTTCAGATTACTACTCAGCAGAGGAATACCATCAGCAATACTTGGAAAAGGGTGGCAGATTTAGTAGCCCACAGTCTGCTGCAAAGGGTGCTACTGAGCGTATCCGCTGCTATGGTTGAGCAGTCCTGCCCTGTATTGTGTCTGGAAGTGAATGTCTGACTCTTCCTTTTACTGGAAATTTCATGTGTTTCTTTTAATTGAGAGTCAGACATAGCAGCTGCGCTTTGCTGCACTCAAAACATTAGATTGATGCCAAATGCATGTTCCATGTGTGCATGGAGAGCACGTTGCTTCCTGCCGGGATACACATCATTACAACGCTAACATATTTTATAATGGCGCAGAGTACTATTCTGCTCTTGCTCCTCACCAACATTGGCATTTTGGAGTCAGTAATTTGGACTCAAACTCTTGCCATTGATCTCCCAGTCTGCTAATGTGTACAGAATGAGGCTTGAACTGAATGCAAACATGAGCTATCAGGATGAGCAACGTTTGATAAGCCAATCACATGTGGAATTGCAACTTAAATGCACTGCCTGACAGTCAGCTGACTCGAGGCATTTAGTGCAAGTCTTGCTCTTAGAGCTATAAGTGCTAACAGGTGCTTCATGAAAAGCTGGTCCATGCACAGATCTGAGAGATGGATGTGTATTTGTTCAAGTCTAAATTTCTCAGAAAGCATAGTGCAGTACAACAACTGCCTGGAGGCTCATTGACAAACATGCATAGATGCTCAGTGACCAAAAGTGCATCAAGCGTAATTGGCTTACTAAGTGCCCACTGTGGACATGATTCAAATATATACACAGATTACTGCATGCAGTGCCTGAGCGCATCATGATCATTTGTAGCATTTGAAAACGTCAGCTGTGAATTCCAGCTCACTGCAGTTGTCCTGCACAAGGGGCCCCCATTGGATGAGACTTGAGCCTATGCAGCTTGTGCGGCTGCCTCCAAAGGCACCTGAGAACTCCAAAGGACTGCACAACAGAGCACCTACATCATGACCCAGCTGGGCTTTCAGGAACTGTGAGGCTGAGACCCCCTTCCACCTGGGGTCCTGGCTTTGGGGTGCAAACATCTCCTTCAGCATCTGCCACATTTGTTCCACGACCCACCCGCACAACTGCCAGTCTGGCTGAGTTTCCAGAATCGTCAGGTCAGACCCCTCAAACTTGCGCCGCATCACCTCATTCCTGTCGATGGTACCAGCTTTCAGGTGCGAGCTAGCCCACGTGTTCACATCCTCCTCAGACAAGACACCATCTCCATCAGCGTCCATCAGGTTGAACAGTCGATGCTGAATGACCTTGATGTGGGTCATGTCTATGCTGTGGCGGGTGTGAGGGGATCTTGCAAATCTGGGCTGGGCGCCATTGGGGCGCTGGCTGCATGTCACTGCATCTGATGCCACCATTTGCAGGGCTAAAAGGTCAACCCAGACTCTAGTGAAGTCATCCTGTAGCTGTGCCAAGTGCTGTTTCTGACTAGTGAAGGTTTTGTGTAGCCTGGCGTACCCAGCTTGCCACCTGAAGAACACAATGATTCAGAGCCAGGAGTGGTTGTGTTCTAACAAGATGATGAAGGAGAAGGGACTTGAAATGTAAAAAGAGGACTTTATGCTTCAGCATTGGTTACATGGCCTGAGAGTGTGGTGTGTGGGTTTTTTTTCTAATGGTAGCAATGATCTGGTGAGACGGTGTGCAACAGCATGGGCATGTCAAACTCAGCAGTGCTGGCAGCCACAAAGTTTGAATCTGCCACTGGAAAATTCCGGAAACAATGACAGGACATGCAAGCATAACAGACACATCTATATAAAACCACTGTCAGTGTGCGAGGACACTGCTCCTGCTCTGAGAACTAAAGGGTGGTCAGATCCTGCGGTTGTGCGCTGAGTCAGCAGCACATGCATCAAGCAAAGTGGTTGGATTACCTTGAGTCCTGGGCTTGCAGTTCCCTGATCTTGCGGTGCAAGGCTGCCACAGCCTCCTCATCCTGGTCTGATGCCACATCATCCTCCTCCTCCTCACTCTCACTGACCTCCCTCTCATCCTCTTCATACTCTGAAGCCTCAGCAGCTTCTTCTTCTGCAGCGTCCTCTTCTTCGCTGCTTGAGACCTCCTCACCGGTCTCTTCCTCTTCCTCTGATAGGGAGTCATAGACAGGATGCTCCTCATCCTCTTCATCACCCTCGTTGACAGGAGGAGTGGAGAGGTTTGCAGCCCCAGCAGGAGGAATGGAGGTGACTTCATTCTGAGCAGATGAGCTTGGGATTGGAGCATCCCTGCTGTCAGCTGTGAAGCTGGACTCGTGATGCTGTGCTGCTGCTGTAAGGGAGACCACTTCATCTCCAACTCTCTCAGAGCTGGGGACCGCTGGAGGTCCATCTGTGCTGACATTTGTGCTGTCAGCATCTGCAGGTGAGGGACGAATGGCAGCTGAAAGTCCACCAGTGATATGATCCCCAGCAGCGTCCACAGCAGGTGTGGGGACTGCTGGACCATCTGAGGATGTTGTGGCGCTGCTGCTGGGGACTGGTTCAGTCCCAGATGAGCTAGCGCTGCTAGACATCGTGACTGCCTTGCCTTCCTGGTCATCTTCTTCATATTCACTGCTGCTACCACCACTGTCATCCTCATCAGCATCACATGAAGCAGGGTCCTGGGCAGGCTCTGACTGCTGCTCGTACTCTTCCTCTTCAGCTGCCCCATCCTGCCCTTCCTCTGCAGCCTGATCAGCCGCTGCATCTGCCATGATGGTCAAATGGGCGCTGTCCTGCTCTTCACACTCTTCCTCTTCAACATCACCAGCCTCTTCTTCTCTGTCAGCTTGATCAGCTGCTACAGTGGTGAAGTTGGAGTGAGCTATGTCCAGATCAGGACCACTGCTGCCATCTGTCAGATGGGCATGCTCTTCTTGCAGGTGACATTCAAGGCTGCTGCTGTCGGCTTGTTGCGCCTGGACTGCTGTCTCAGAGGTGTGAGCGTGCGCCGAGGGCTGAGCAACCAAGGAGGGCGCACTAATTGCCTGGTCAGGCTCTGGCGAAGGGGCATATTCCAGCTGAGCTGGGGCAAGAGGGGAGTCGTCGGACAGGGTGGTAGGGTGTTCTGGCAGTGATGGGCGGGGGGTGTCTGGCCGCACCTGCAGATTCCGACAGTTAATCAGAAGACTGCGGTGCAATGCGCTCGAAACACTGTTACATAGCTCTGCACTTGTGCGCAAGTTTGCTGTGAGATCAGCATGCGAGCAGAACAGAGGAAGTTGCTTCCTCTCTAGACCTTGCTTGGAAAACGACAGACATGTTTGTATACAGCAGGGCTGCAGAATGACTCTCTGCCTGGCCAGCATATTATGTGCAGTGCAGGTGGAGCTTGGGAACAAGTCTCAAGCTACTGGCAGTACTACCCACAACTTCAAAAAACAGACAGTGTGTTGAGGTTTAGACGCAGCATACAGCCAAAGCTGATGGTACAAAGCATGACAGAGAAGCACACCTCTGCGTACACATCCTGTGCAGGGCTGGACTGTGTTGGGGGGTGGCGGGGAGGTGGCACAACCTGCCAGTTGTGGTGCTGGCCTGCCAAGTAGGTGGTTGCCCCTTCTTCCAGCTGCGCAATTCTGTTCATCAGATGGTGCCGCTCATTCACCAAGCTGCAAACCCACTTCAGGTGTCAGTACACTTGATAAATTCTGTTTGCTGTTCCGGCTCTATTGTCAGATGTGATGTTACAGAAAGCACAGTGGTGGGAAGAGGTATAGCCATGAGACTGTGCCATCAGATGCTGCTAACAAGCTGCAGATTTGCAGTGTCAGCAACCTTGCAGATGATATCACTCAGTTGAGAAAACCTTGCGGATTGGATGTGATAGGCAAGTGGGCAGTGACGTGATGGGAAAGCTCCAGCTAGGCTGTGTGGTCCTTCAGGTGGCACTGCTCACTCATTCAGATGCATGTTGAGCTCAGCTTTTGCAAAAACAGATTTCATCATCAGATGTCTGCATTTTCTGTTGAGAGTGTATGTGAAGTTGCAGGCAGGATAACAAATTAGGTCTTCTAAACACATGTAGCAGATGGTACCACAAAACAACTGCAGGCTCTCGTGCCTTGCTTCCATGATGATAACCACCCACTTAAACTGCCTGTGCAACTGCATTGGCAATGACCCCTCAAGACATTTTTTCAGCAGCAACGATATCTTCAGACTGGTATTTGCTGATGTGGCACCAGTTCAAGAGATGAGGCGGTGTCAGCAGACACTGAAACTGCAGTCTTGATGTCTGCTGACTGAAAGGAATTTCGTTCATTCATTGCATTTGTGTCTTCCCCCAGGGTCAGGTAAACACAGTCCTGAGTAGCTCCATATATGAGATTCAATTCATGTAATCAGTGTAACACCAACAATGTACGATGATTTGACTGCAGACACCGAGACCTGCCAAGCAAGGAAAGCAGCGCTCACCTGATCTTGTCATCAACCAGCTGCTTGTAGACAATGATCCAGCCCCTCACATTCCTCTCAGCTTTGCCCAGCTGGCTCTCGGTGCACCTCAGCTCAGCTGCCGACTCATCTGCCTCGACCTCGAACCTGCAGCATGCAGGGTCTTGTCATGATCAACACGTGACATCAGATGAACAAAGGGTACCGAGCTGCAGGTACATCACATAGCCATTTGCTTGGTTGTAAGATCAATTGCCTTAACCTCAGCTGCTTTGCCTGCGGCACATGGACATTGTGCGAGTGACAAAAACGACATCAAGGGTGTTGACATAGGCATGTGCACAGATGTGATAGCAGCAGGATGACGTCTTGGCCTTGAGGGGGTGACAGCTCAGATGTGTCAGCTTCAACATGTTTTCATACTCAAGGCTGTTGATGATGTAAATTAGACTAGATACACTATCAGGGGACATGCAGTGCAACACAGCACACCGCTCATTGCTTGGCTGACAGGCCAATTGCCTGGCCTCAGGCTCACAGTTGAACCTGTGAGCCTGAAAGCCAACCAATAGATGACAACAAAGGATGCAGCGCAAGTGCCTGGCCATACACACCTGTTGTTCTGGTATGGTAGCTAGTTCCACATCAGTGTCTTGATTGCAGCACACATGCAAGAGCTGACATTTGACGTCCAAATGTCACATGCTGCTGATCGGAAAATGCTCAGATAAACAAGAGGGGATGTGCTGAATGGATGATCTTGAGATGTTGAGACTGTCACAAAATTGATTCTGAGATGCCTAGAGTTATTGGAAAGCATACCGACGTGAACCTTGCTTGCTCTCATGCAGTTCGCTCCACATTTGCTGCACCATGGTGTCCTTGGCAGCTAGGCCTGCCATGTGCTCTTGCAGCATTTGGTGCTCACGGCGCTGTCCTCCTGCTGACGCTCAAGCGCTGCTTGGAGCTCTGCCACCTCTAACTGGAGGCGGCTAGTTGCCTTGTTATGAGCTGACTTCTCATCCTCAAGCTTCAATGAGTGCTGCCTCATTTGAGCAGCTACAGCGCTTTTGGTCTTGTCACGCAGGTCTTGCAAGTCTCTGGCGCTGTCAGCCTTGGCTGACTGCACCTGCTGCTCTAGCGCGAGCTTCTCTGCCTGCAGCGACTCACAGTCTTGCTGACAAGCCTGCAGCTGCTGCTGCAGTTGCTTCTTTGAGTCATGATGGGCTGCCTCAAGCTGCTGCTGCAGATGCTGTATGCGGTCCTGATGCTCTGCTTCAAGCTGCTGAGCTTCAGACCTTGCTGCTGCCACCTGGTCTTCACACTCCTGCTGCAAGATTTGCAGCTTCTCACCAAACTCCTCATAAGCAGAATGTTTTGTTGCATGCACTTGCTGATCAAAATCAGCAGTGACTTGATTCAGCTTCTGAGCAGAGGCTTGCTGCGTGGTTTGCAGCTGCTGTTCAGCTTCTACCTGCGCATCATGTGCTTGCTGAGTGGCAAGCTGTGCTGTCTTCAACTGACTCAGTAGATCAGCATGCTTCGCCTCTGACTGCTGAAACGTCTGTTGTGCATCTGTCTGGGCAGTCTTTAACTGCCTGCTGCGCTCAGACAAGTCAGAAGTCACCCTGCATGTTGAAACCGCTTGAGACATGGTTTTCAGCGCAAGAGACGCACGGGTAGCTGCAGGTCCAGGTTTCCGATGCAAAACAGGCAGGTGCAAGCTGACCACAAGTCGACTGCATGTGGGTATGCATGATTCAAGCTGGCATTTCCTGGGGACAGGATTGCAAATGCATCCATGGGACGCTGCGTACCTGGCCAGCGAACACTCTTGCTGCTTGAGAAGCTCAGCGTATTCGCTACTTTTCTCCTCTAGCAAACCCTTCAGCTGTGTCAAGTCTTTTGATCGGGCCGTGTCAGACCTGCCAGGCACGTCACGGTGTTGGTTCAACTGTGTCAAATAAAAAGAAAATGCATATTCCCTATGTGCTACAGCTCCAGGTGCAAACACTGTGACGCAAGTGACATACCAGGTTGAAGTTATCTGCTCCTCTGTCTCCTCCACCTTACCCTGTGTCTGCAGCTGGGAAGGTAACTCCTGTTCGGCAGCAGCGTCAGGTCAGACCAGAGAGGCGGAAGGCAGTCGAGTGGTTCAGAAACAAGACAGGGCGACCGAGGTGCCTCACCTTGACAGAGCCTTCCGGCAGACCTCTAGCAGCAGGCTCCACGTCTGGAGCAGGATGTGTCGCAGCGGCCTTGCGAACAGCCTGCACGCGTTGGAAGCGCATTATTAGTACCAAGCAGTTTTGTTGTGGCCAGCCATCAGGGCCAATAACCCTGAAGGTATGACAGGCTCAAGTCAAACCTGGAGAAACTTGGTGGTAGAAAGACGTGGGCGCCATACTCGGCGCCGAGGTTGTGGTGCGTCGTTCATCACTGTCTGGCGATGAGATTACGTGTAATGCTTATAGTCTCACAGAGGGCTACACGACACGCTCGAACACTGCAGGACCCTAAACAGCCTGAGACCAGCCAACACCGCTATTGTTGCTGACTAATGATCATAGCAGCAATCCTTAGTGCAGCCAAGCAGAGCACCACGGTGGTCACGACTCCTGAAGCCTGCCTAGAGAACTTCAAAGCAAACTTTGTTACGCTAGTCATTCTGGATTAGTAATATGTTAACAAGATCAAGCCATGTGCAACCCATCGTGTGCTAGGCGCGTGCATACAGAGGAAGGCTATGGCTGTGCCCGATACTGTCGCACATCCTCGAGATCGGTTCGATAAAGATTTGTAACAGCAATATGGGCGTGCAAAGTGCCATATCGCTGTTGGTGGTCGTGGCGACGGTCGGGACTGTTGTTGCCCAAACGGCATACCCAGTGCTGAACATAACAAAAGGCGCTGCGCTGCCGACGCTCCAGACGTTGCAGCCAGATGCTAGTGGCTGGATAACGTTGAGCATGTTGCCCGCCACCATACAGGTGTTCGCAAACGCCGACGGTCATGCATATGTTTGCATTTCACAACCTCTCGAACGATTACCGTCTATGCAGGGACCCGGCGATAACACCAGCGCCGATGACCCGTATATTATGTACACTGGCAGGACTTACAACGAGGCCCTGGTCGCCGGCATGATTCGCATCGAGCAAGGTGTGCTGAGTTTTGACTGCAACCTTGTCTTGGCACTTGCAGCAGGGGTTACTACTGTACAATGTTTAACGGAGACGGCTGCACCATTCTAGGCAGCTTTGATGAAGCAAAGCTCAAACAATATCTCAAAGCTGCAATGCCTGCAGGCGAGACACTTCGCCTGAAAGTGTGCAATGAGTTGCCTGCATATTTGCCAGATGCCATTGGAGCCCTCCATGACTCCTTTGCAACACCAATTGCACCTTTGGAGGTAAGTGCCTGAAACACAATGCTCTTCTGACATTGCTGGTCCTTATGTTCGAGTTCGTATGGCTGCGATTGCCAGTTTGTCACTGCATGGTGGCAATCACCGTAGTGCAACATACTATGGTAGTGTGGTGGCTGTACAGGAGGGCGGAATCAATGTGTACAAGGATATCAACATACTGGCCAACCATTTGCACGGTTTCTATGGCAACCCTGGCACAGAAAACGTTGCCTGCAGTCCTCTGCCCGATAACTCCTCTGACTGCTATAGAGGGGACAACATCTTTGCAGACATCCCACCTGGCTCTTGCAACTACTATCAATACGACTTTGCTGATGTTGCTTCACCCGGAGCTCTGTGGTAAGCCCCTCCTGCCACGCATCATCTCATGACACTCAACACCCTGTCACTGTATGACCAGTGACCACATTGCTGTTGCCCTGTGAGTAGTGGCACATGCAAACAACTTTCTCCCTGGGCTTGGCTACTCACATTCCTTTGTGAGCCGTATGAGTGTGGACAGGAGTGCTAGAATGTCGCAAACTATGGCGAACTTTTTGCAATTTCCCAAAGCACACCAGTTTTGGCTGCTACAGACTTGCCTGACAGCCTTGATCTTCACTTTCTGGACCAGGCCTGGGGCCACTTTCTCATGAGCCCCCCTGTGCTCTGCATTTCCATGAAGTCACAGCTCCCGGTGCAATCGGGTGACCCATACTTCCGGTCATGCTGCGCAGGATCCACCCCCACCACCATGGCTCTTCATCTCTGATGACTCACACAGCCACAGTGCCTGTCATCATTGATGTCAACACAGACGGCGGCTTTGACCCTCTGGGCAGCGCCTCTTGTGCCGACATGCAACAGTACTTCCCTGCTGACGACAGCAACGAGATCATTCTGCATTTCCAGGTGAGGTTTGCCAACAGGTCTTGTCACATTGTGTGGCTGCAGATGTTGCTTTCTGCCTCGTGGTGCCCCGAGAAACTTCTGCCGATTGGACAGTCATGTGGTACTTGTCACACAAGGAATCCTCACCTGTGAACAAAATTGCATTGCATTGTGTTGTCTCCAGCTATGGTGACCTAGGGATTCTTAGCTTATACAATGACAGATCACTTTGCCACCAAAGCACGCATATGGTATAAGGCACAAGAAGCTTTTTCTGACACGCATGGGACATGTTTGCTGCAACAGAAGGTTGCATGGATGGAAAACCCTTTCTATCAGGTTTGACAGCATCAGGACATCATTTTTGTTCTCCACAAAACAACATGTGACCAGCAGGGCTAGTACACGAAAACCACAGTAGGCAAAATGGAACACAGAATAGAAGGAACTTGGTTCCCTGCTTGTTTTATCATCATACCCAAGGCCAGGGCAAAGATGCTTGAAGCAAACAGATGTACACACATGAGAACTTACTGCAAGCGTGCATCCCTCTGCTGAGGTGTCAGTGATTGCAAAGAGATTGCAAAGAATGCACCCAACAGAATTCGATGTGTTGTGCAGACGTTTATGCTGGCAGTGTTCACCGAGGAGTCACAGAACGTCCAGAATGAAACAGGTCCCATTGATGATGGCTTCATTGCCAACGCTGTGGGGTCCCTCCCCAGTGACCCCCTCTGCTGTGCGGGGCCCGAGCCCCTTGATGATGGTACAGCCCGTACTCCACAATTGTATTGATGCTCATATGGCCTGCACACTTCAAGTATAAATGCAGTGTCACACACACCCTGTAGCCCACAAGGCTACATTTCTTGTCTTATTCAGGCCATCTTTGGTGTAACAGTCCTATGAAGGACTGCCACAAAGGGTGCGTTGCTGTGCTGTGCTGTGTCGTACCTGAGCCTTTTGGGAAGAGATACAATCATGTCTAAATCTGACAGAGGCCAGGGGTTGCATTGTGTCCTGTGATAAGAACATGCAGCAACTGATTTCAATGATGCCCGAGGCACAGCAGAGACCTGCAGCTCTTGATCTCTTCCTAAGTGCTAGCTCTCAGCGCCTTGACAATAGCAGAGCCTAGACATAGCATGAGAGCTAGCAAATCTTTGCTGCACAGCCTCGTTCAGCAACAAGTTGGCGTGTCCAAGTTATGCACAAAAACAGTTTGTTCCTTGTACCAATCATGTGACTGCTGTGCAGGAACGCTGAGCACGACATGGGACAACACTGGGGACACTGGTCCAAACTCTGGCAACTCTTCTTCTCTGCTGCCCTTCTACACCAGTGGCACCAACGCCCTGTTCTCCACCATCAACGGTGCCTATCAACCTGTCATCAACATGGATGTAAGCCTCTATGTCTTTGTTCCCTGTGTAGCTCTTCCTCTTCTTCCTCCTCCCCCCTTTCCCCTTCCTCCTGCTTGTTCTTCTTGCTGTGAGGGGGCTGTTGACCCTTCCTGTATGATGTCTGGGTTTCACATGTTGGCCTGTGCCCTTACATGTGTTGCCCTTGATGCGAGAGACCAATCTTCCTGTATTCAAGGGCAAACAAGTTCAGCTCAATGGCTCATGTGTGATATTACAGCTAATTGTAGGCCAATTGTAGGTCTGGTCAGGATTTTACAAGAGGCCGTTGTATACTTTTAAGTTGTTGGGGAGAGCCTGACACTTGCTGACTCTCAACAAATCATGATTTGCTCTGACGTTCTTGTTATATCCGTTATCACTATGGTGCATTTGATGTAACCTTTCCTGTTGCTCTCCTGTTAATCAAGAAGAGTATGCAACGGTGATCTTCCTCGTATGTACAACCAGAGTATAGTATATATTGTGTTTGTGTGCATGTTATGTGTATGTGTGTGTACATTGTGTTTGTGTGCATGTTATGTGTATGTGTGTGTAAAAGAGAACCAGAGAAAACCAGGTCATGCAGACAGTGTGTGCGGGCGGTACCTGGCAAGAATAATTGGCTGGAACGCCTGTAAATGATTGTTATTATCATCATCATCATCATGATTATCATTAACATCATCATTATTATCAGCATTATCATTACTATTGATTATTATTATTATGCGCAGGCCGGCAAGACGTACAGGTGGATCATGATCCAAGCAGCCACAATGAAGTGGATGCACCTCTCCTTTGACCAGCCAGGCTGCGTGATGGGCCTCTACAGCCGAGATGCAAACATCCTCAACCAGATCCCCCGACTCACTGACAACATTGTGTTTGCAGCTGCTAACAGGTCAGGCTTTGCTTGTCTCTTGCCCTTGCAGCATGTCAGGAGTGTTTGTATGGGAGGCATGTGTGTGTGTGTGTCATGCGTGTGTGTGTGCGTGTGTGTTACATGTGTGTCATAGCAAAAGACTGTTCTGCAGACAGGGTTTGATCAGGGAGTAGCACGTTGCATACAGCTGACAGTGTTCATTCAAGCATGTCATTCCCCTGAGGTCAGATACGCACAGCCTTGAGTAGTTTCTAGTATGAGTAAACAGTAATACATGTTGATGTGCTTGACATCACACTGCACAACCCTCATACTATGATTTTCAATTGTGACCAGGGCGTGTTATGCTATCAACGTTTCATGACATGAGACCACCGACCTGCAGAAACACAATGAAAAGACCCACCTGTCGGCATCAATTAATTGAGAAGCCAAGTATTGCACTTATCAGCGGTGCATGTGGAGTGTTGCAGACTTCTGTTGCTGAGCTAGCAAGCACATGGTGGCACCCACCTGTCACTGCACTGCAGAAAGTTAAAAATCTACGGCCAAATTAGCAGCATCAACACTCCTGCAGTGATACAGACTCAAGTAGTCAAAATTTGGCTGGTTTGCAGATGCAATTGACGGACCTGCTCTGTCAGAGCACGCTCTGCAACTTCAGTTCTCAACCCATCATAGCCCCTGCCATCAAATGTCACATCCCTTCATTGTCCCTTCATTATAAACCCACCTAGTCCCTCAATTCAATACCTGAATTGCCAAATGCAGCAGGAGTGGTCTCTGACACAAACTTCATAAACCTTTTGTCCACCAAAAGAGTCATAAACAAAGGAAAAACTTGTCTTTGCCTGCACACAGGGTTGAGGTCTTGATCCAGTGTGATGCTGGAACCTACCAACTACAATCAGGCCAGGGCGAATTTGCCACCCTGGACCCTGGCTGTGCATCTTCCCACTGTGATCTCATCATGCAGCCCATCCTGGCAACCATTGAAGTGGTCAGTCTCCTTCTTCAATCACGCTGTTCGTGTGCATATCTGTCTGAGTCTCAAAGCTCGCAGTAGTCTCCATAGTGTAGAAATGCCTGGTGCTAGTCTCCAGGCATTGTTGGGGTCAGAATTTTGTCATGGAAATGGGCGTTGTCTTTTAGAAAGGGCGCTGTCTCTGTACTTTGAATAGCTGCTGTGCTACACTGTGCTGTGAGGTGCTCTGTCATGCTCCATCACTATCTGTAGGATTCACCTCACAAGCTGAACTGCAGCGCACCATCAGAGCAATGTATGCTTACCTGCATGCCTGTGTTGATTGGCACATGGTTGTTACCTGCACACCTGCATCGCCTGCACATGTATTTCACCAGCATGTGTATGTTACATGCACATGTGTGTTTCCCCTCTTGGTGCACCTTCCTAGCTGTGCCAACAAAGGTCTTGAGAAATCTTCATCTAAGTTGGGGACTGACAAGTTGGTTGGGGACTAACAAATTATCTGTGGCATGCAGGCAGCTGTGACAGGGGCAGAAGCAGTGTCAGCTGACCCTTGGGGCAGTTGCATTCCTCAACTGCCCCCCTACCTGCAGGACCTCAGGTTTGTCCCCTGACCTTTCATAGAACAGAAATGAAAGGAAAGACTACACCTTTCCGCATCAATTTGATGAGAAGCCAAGTATATATAGGGCTACCCAGGCTCACCTTTCATACACTGGCTTCTTCACCAATACTTCACGACTGGTGCATGACGTATGGGCATCTTGTTCATGAGGTGTTCATCACTTGTCCACCACTTGGTCATCACCTGGTCGTTACTTGTTCACCAGCCTTGTAATTTTGTCCATGCATGGTAGTGTGCTGTAACAGTCTGTCCGTGCAAATTGGAGTTGAAAGCAAGCACCTCAGTGGGATGGCATTTGATGGTGAAGTGAGCATATGAACGTTGTTGACATTCTGCCAGCTGACTATATTACGCATCACAGTCTTGCAAAACAGAAACAGTCGAAAGATTGCTGTGCCACAACGACTGCCCTGTGGGCCACCTTCGTTTTGTTCCTGCAGGAATGTGTTCCCTACGACATAAAGCATGTTGCAGATTGGCACACACAAAACATACATTGCTTGGGACCCCCCTATCTTGTGTAACACCTCTGGTATTTGGCCTTGCAGGAACATGTATCCTAACCAAAACATACACCGGTGCATACAAACTATACCCTAGGAAACCCTAATATTCCCATACTTTGTGTGACACCTTGGTTTTTGCCTTGCAGAAATTCGTCTCTGAACGCCACATACAAGAACGAGATTGTTCCCGGAGGCACCACAGGACTGCTCAACTTCACCAACCCACAAGTACCCGGTCCGGACTCTAGTGCCTGCTCCCTGAATGGGATGGTGTACCAGGACTTCAACGCCATGCAGGAAGTCATTGGGCAGCTGCACGAGCTGAGCCTGTGGAACATCAATGTGCACCCCTACCACCACCACACCCAGCCGTGAGTCACCCCACCACCAGCAGCAGAAAGAAAAGAAAAGAGAGAACAAAAGGGGGGAAAAGAAAAGAAAAGTTTGCGCTTTTCAGCGATCATAACGGGAGCCTCCTAAGGCGGCAGCCTGGAGCCACCAGCAGCAGTACTTGTTCTCTGTTATTTGGCAGCAGTGAGTGTTGTGGAAGGAGGCTACATCGTGTTTATCAGGAGGTCTGTCCTTTAGCAGCAGTCAGTGTGATGGAAGGAGGCTACCTCGTGTTTGTTAGGAGCTCTATCCTTTAGCAGCAGTCAGTGTGATGGAAGGAGGCTACCTCGTGTTTGTTAGGAGCTCTGTCCTTTAGCAGCAGTCAGTGTCGTGGAAGGAGGCTACATCGTGTTTGTTGGGAGCTCTGTCCTTTAGCAGCAGTCAGTGTCGTGGAAGGAGGCTACATCGTGTTTGTTGGGAGCTCTGTCCTTTAGCAGCAGTCAGTGTCGTGGAAGGAGGCTATATGATGTTTGTCAGGAGCCTGTTGCATTTGCAGGGCAAGACCGCATTCATATTCACATGCAAATTATGTATTGTTGCACACTCATGCAAAAACTCACTTGAAGTCTCACTCTTACATCCATGTACACATGAGCTTACATGCGCACACTCACATGCCACCTGCTGCCACTACAAGCCTTGCAATGTGGCTGTCAACTGACCTATATGTATAGGCCAATGCATCATTAACTTGTCTGGTGGCCTTCATACTCATGTTGTATCACCGGTGTCTTTGCGTGTGCAGGTTCCAGATTGTGGACCTACCAGGGGCAATTGACAGCGATGCCAACAATGGGTCATGGAGGATTGGTGACTGGGCCGACACTCTAGAGCTGCCCAACATTGGGCTTCAAGCCATAGTGCGCTGGATTCCTGGACCCTTGGAAATCACTGGTAGGGTTCCTCATGATTTGGTGCATGCTTGTCTATGTCAATCAATCTGATCAATCTATGTTGACTGTATTTGGGACTCATGAGGGGAGTCAACAGACAACAACTGGTGAGTCAATGTGCATGAGAGTCATGCACGATGAAAGAACCAAAAGTTGTATGCCTTTCAGCAAGCATGATACATCCTGATGAGGAGGCAGCCCAGAGCCTTGCACACACAACAGCACTCACTCGCTCAATGAGTTTTTTCATCCAATCAACCCGTCATTCAGTGTGTGGTGTCCCACATGTATACACCAGTGAGGACTGCGAGTGTGTGCGACCTCATATTGCAGATTCTGTCGGTCTCTGCATGTGCGCATCTGGCTGCATTGCAGAGCAAGCTTGTGTTTGGATGTTGACTGCCTCAATGCCCAGCTGTGCAGCGTCGAAGTGATGTAAGCTGATGCAGCGGGGTTTGCAGGTACTGGGTATGCGGTGCTGCATTGCCACATCTTGCCTCATGAAGATGAAGGGTGCATGATGAAGACCCAGATCTTGTCCAAGGAGTGGGCTCCAGAGCCCAAGCCCTCCGGGGCTCACTCCCAGGGGGGTAAGGCAGGGATCACCCTGGCAGTGCTCTTCGTCTTTGTCGCTGCTGTGGTGGTGCCTGTCATGATGTGGAAGCAGAAGAAGAAGAGGAGGGCATTGGCACAAGCTGAGGCTGAAGCCTTAGTCAACAATGAAGTTGTTGCAACAGAGAATGCAAATCATGAGGTCTAGGGTTTCTGGCTGGGATTGCGCCAGCCAGAAAACCTATGCTTCAACCCTATGACGCCATGCTGGTCACTGCTGGGTGCAGAGTCTAGGTTCTGCAAAGCTCCGATACTTTGCATCACAGCAGGGACAGTAGATCGGCTGAACCCTATACCCAAGCTGCAGCACAGTCTGATGTCTGCTCACCAAGCTGTGCAGGTGCTTCAGTTGTTTATGTGCTTTTGCTGAGAGATTACAGAGGGCAATCCGGTCACTTTAGCACCCTGGCAAAATGCCTTGTTGCCCATGCCTGCTGCTGTGCCATGTTGCTGGAGCTGCAGGTGCATCTGCAGTATTCATGCACATGCAGCTCAACACAAGTCCATTCTGAAACAATTGAGCTCTTTTCCATTCTGGTTCAGAACATGATCAAAACTGGTGTGAGCATGTATGCCAATGCAGCTACCTGGTGCCAAATGCGGCTACATCTCTCATGACCACATTTTATAGGGTTGGTGTAGTAGGAGGCAGGTCTTTGTTCAGGTGCCGTAGCGGTGGCGGGCTGCAAAAGAGGTTCGGGGACAGCAGTGCGCGGGCCGGAGTAGCCCTGTCAGGCGTACGCCTGTCCCTGCCCGTGTTCTTAGTTGTTTTTATGACCGGCTTCCTTAGGCGGAACGAGAACTCGAACGTAGGGGTCAAGGTCTGCGATGAACTCATAGCAGCTAGACTAGGTGGGCACATGGGCAGCCGCGCTTGGCACTCTGGTGCACAGTCTGGTGCAGTTTGATGCGGTGGGCTTAGGTGTACACGTATCAGGGCTGATCGGTCCACGATGACGAGCAGATGATGCAACAAATTCAGGTTGCGCGTCTGCATGCAGCGAGCAAAGCACTCAGGCCAATGTGTTTGCCATCTCATCGATGCTCTGCATAGCAGCTGCAGACAGCTCAAAGTCCAATGCAATGTTGTTCCAAATTCTGCCTGGCTGTGCTGATCTAGGAATGACTGCCTGCAGACATCACACCCTGTGTTGCATAGTGGTGCTCATATGAGCTGCATAAATTATATTATAATGTTGCAGATTATTCGAATTATCCGAATTATATTATATCCGAATTATATTCGAATTATCGAATTCGACAACTGTTGCAGTGGCAATTTGATCAGGTCCAGCATGCATGAACATATGCAGCTAGTTGCATGTACTCATCATGCATGTTGATGATGTTGCCAGGGCTGTTGGCGTTATGCAGCAATCTGTGTTACACACAAGGTTTAAATTAGCTCAAATTTTCATGTACTTACAGGCCTGGAACTTGTTGCTGTCAAGATAAGAAACTAGTAGTCATAGTATGGCTATTATTTGTGGTATGATATTGCAAGGGGCCAACCTGTCCATGTTGCAGCGCCCATCGCAGCACCACTTGTGCTAGGGAGCGATGGACCCCATGAGCTGCTTTGACATCAGCTGGATGAGTCAGCACGGGATTGCTGTGATACCCTTTCATGAGCCACTGGCTTCCCAGGGTGCTGTAGCCCTGCATCACACTATTACCACACTGAAATGCCCAGTACACTGAATTGGCAACGTAATTAGTGTCACACACGCTGTTGTTGCATGCTGTGCACCAAATGAGACTGGCTTATCTGCGAGGTGAAACACATGACATTTTGAAGTCCTCATCCCAGCAGGAATCTATTTTAACTTTCGTTACCTGTTGTACATTCAAAGTGAGGCTGGTGCTGCTCACTTGGCAATTTGACTGGCATGCGCTCTGCCAGGTATCGCAATTTCGGCCTTCAGCTGTGTGTTGCACAATTGTTGCAAAGTCGCAGCACCAAGCTGTCGCAGTTTGCCACTGTAGCATTACGTGCTACAAGCTATGCATAGCATTGCATGGCAAGCCAGAAACAGGCATTTGCACTTGCAGCATGAAAGTCATCTTGCTGGACCTGGGTCAGCCAAGCATACTTGATGACACCATAACCTTTAGCTTGGCCAAGAATGGTGGGCCCTCGAGGCATACTGACACAATTATTGCTGTTGACAACCTGTGATGCATGTCAATCAAACAGTGAGGGGTCCAGAGGTATAAGCGAAGATGTGAGGCCAGAGGGCATTGATGCCCACCTGATATTGAATGCCAGTGAGGCGAGCATACTGCTGCACCAAGGTGTCTGGGTTCAGAGGATCTGAGTTGCGCTGCACCACTGCTGGCTTCACCTTGGCCATCAACCAGAGCTCACTCAAGTCAAAGTTACTCACTCCTGCATCAGTCGTTTGAGGCTTCCTGCATAAGTTGTTTGAGGCTCTTAGGATCATGCTGGGAACTGATGCAGGCTTGTCTGGATGATCAAATGCCTGTACATTTGAGCAGAACTGCAACACATTGTGGCTGGCTGGACTAGATGACTTGGCTGTAGAAATGTAAGGGGTGCAACAGCTCCTGAATTTGCACAAATCATGCTATGTGAGGCTTGCTCATGCTGCTGAACATCGCCTCATGTGCCTTTTGCACTGGTATGACATCACATTTGCATGACATTGCTGTGTCCATGTGGATGTGCACCTGTAACCCAGGTGAGGATTTGTGACAGACCTATTGAAAGTATATGACCAGAGGCTACTAGCTGCTCCAGAGCTCGCCAGCTGTCCTGCCAGGAGCCCTCAGGCATGGTGCTGCCGCACAGCTCTGTCCAACACGTGAAGCAAAGCAAGGTCCTGCTATCAGAATCTAGGGTCCTTATGAGGTGTGCTGCAAAAAAGGATCAAACAGCCTCTAGTATGTTGCCAATTCTCAGAGCAATGTGTGCATGAGCAGACCTCAACTGAAAAGATGCCAAGGCAACAGCTGGTGATCTGTGTAGGCAATGGCATGCAAGAAAAACTTGGAATGTACACAGGCTGTGTGCTTGATGTTTGTTTAGTATATACAAGCAATGCAGCGTCAACAGCAAAATTGCCAAAGCCATGCACAGTCACATTCTCAAGCACTGTTGCAGTATTTGCATGACAGATCAGCTTGGATTCAACCATGCTTTTTGAAAGACATGTAGAGAGCGGCACAAATGAGTGACTTGCCGTGGGTAGTGAAGCAGCACAAGGTCCAAGTAGGATGTACGCAGGTTGACGAAGGAGCTGCGAATCTGCTGCAGAGTGGTGTTGAAGCCGTGGTGTCGTGGGTGCAGTTTTGTGGTCAGGAAGAGGGCTGTGCGTGATGTTCCACTCTCTTGTATGGCCTGTCCAACTAGATCCTCCCTATACCACTCTGGAGCCTGCAACACATGCAGTCATGCTTCCACTGCACCTGACAACAGGCGTCATCACTGGGAGAAAGGCAGCTTCATCATCAAACATTGACACCCTTGTTCAGTTTTCTGCCTGGTCGTACAGGGCTTTTGCACTGAATAGAAGCTGATGCACAGTAATGGTAGCTGCCATGTCAGCAATGACATTGCGGGTCAACTGAGACAGTCAAGTGGCTGTAAGGATGCACTGGTGAAGTCTGTAAGAAGTGTACAGGTTGGCCATCTCACGATGAGCAGATTATTTGCTTAGATAGCTTGATATAGCTAACACAAATCGATTGCAACAAGAATGCTCACTTGTGCAGTGTCAAACAAGGCATAGCCGGCCAGCAGCGCTTTGTTCACTGCTTGACCAGTGTGTTCTCCTAGACCAGCTGTGCCAAAACCAATGCTTGGCATCATTATGCCATTGCTCAGTCTCACCTGCAGAGCAAGTCTTGATTGATGCAAGAGGCAACAACTCTCATGACATGGTACATATTGCATCAATATTGTACATGAGCTTGCCATTCAAATCTGCATTTTCTTGCCTGATGTTTCACGGACACAGCAGGCTGGCAGACCCTGCATGCCTGTCTGCATGCCTTTAGCATGAATGCTGGATTGGTCAAGCACTCGCCTTGACCTTCCCATGTGACACAGCTGCTGTCCTCATCCAGACAACTAGCAGGGTCGGGAGGACTGGGGACGTTGTCGCCAACTGCTTTGCTGGACTGGTTGTCACCATTGCTGCAAGCAGTTGCACAGTTTGACTGAGTTAAGGGCAAGCCAGGAGCGCCTGTGTCCGCTGTTGAGAAACCTTTTCTTACTCTCGCTTCACATCATCCGTGCCAGCATGCTCTTCGGGAGCATATACAGGGGAAAACCTGCGGTAGCCGTCGCGATCGCTGGGGATCAAATACAGACTGATGCCGAAAAAAGTGAGTGTGATTCCCGCAAAATAGTATGCCAACCTCATTCATGACGCAATTGTACGTGGGCCGGTGATGCTGTATGAATCATACAGTATGATTCAGGTAGCACTGCTCTGTCAGGCGTTGTCGTAACGCCTGCATATTCTTACATAAATGTATTGTGCATAATTATAATCAAAAGCTTTTGAAGTGCTTTAGGAAGACTCGAGGAGTCGTAGCCATCGCGAAAGTCTGCTTACCTGCATCATGTATGCCTACTATGGTCAGCATTCGACAGAAATAGCGGTTTTGGCTGGCCTCAGGCTGTTCAGGGTCATGTACTGTTCCGGCGTGTCGTGTAACCCTCTGTGAGACTCAGGTACTTAAGTCATTTCTGTCGCCAGACAATGATGAACGACGCACCACAACCTCGGCGACGAGCCTGGCGCCCACGTCTTGCTACCCCAAAGTTGTTCCAGGTTTGACTTGAGCCTGTCATATCTTCACAGTTATTGCCCTTGAAGGCTGGCCATGTCAGTGCTGCCTGGCACTACTTCTTGCGCTTTGATCGTGTGCAGGCTTTGCGCAACGCCGCTGCGACCCATCCTGCTCCAGACAAGGAGCCTACCAGCACCCTGCCGGAAAGCTCTGTAAAGGTGAGGCAGTTCAGTCACCTTGACTTGCTTCTGAACAACTCAACTAGCCCTGGCTGGCCTTTCGCCTCTCTGTTCTGACTTGACGCTGCTGCCAAACAGGAGTCACCTCCCCAGCTGCAGACACAGGGCAAGGTGCAGGAGACTGAGCGGCAGATTACATCAACCTGGTTAGTCTTTTGCCTCACAGTCTGTGTAACGTCTGCATAAGGACCTGTAGCTCATAGGTGACATGCGCATTCCGATTTAGCACAGTCCAACCAATTTCCTGACATGCAGGTCTGATATGGTTCGCTCAGAAGACTTGGCAGACCTCGAGAGGCAGCTAGAGGAGAAGACTAGCGAATGTGCTGAGCTTCTTAAGCAGCATGAGTGTTCGCTGGCCAGGTATGCAACTTTTGACTGATGCGTCTGCAGCCCTGTTCAAGCAAATGTCAGATTGGATAGTCCCCACATGCAGTCGAAATGTTAGCTTTCGCACCTGCCTGTTTTGCAACGGAAATTTCCACCTGCCTCTCTTGCGCTGAAAATCTTGTTGTCTCGAGCGGTTTCCAACATGCAGGGTGACCTCTGACTTGTCTGAGCGCAGCAAGCAGTTGCAGTCTGCCCAGACAGATGCACAGCAGGTCTTTCAGTCAACTTCTTCTGTTCTGTTTTGCACCCTGACTTTTAAGCAATCTTGGTTCACCGCAACGGCGCCAAAACCTGTTTCTCCTTGACAGCTGTTACAGCACAAACAAGCTGTGGCTGTCTCAAGAGCTGAGGTAGTGCATGCACCAGGCTGTGAGCATTGCAGCCAGCTGTGTGCCTGCCCAGCTGCAGCCCTCTGTGACTCTGTCTCCAGCTGAGGCACACGTGCAGAGCTATGTACTGATTTCTGCAGCGCACTTCATGGCAGCCTCCTGAATAGTCTTTCTGAATCTGCAGGCTTGGCCAGACACCCCCCGCCCATCTTTGACTGACGAGGGCCCCACCCTGTCTGATGATTACCCTCTCGCCCCAGCTCAGCTGGACTATGCCCCTTCACCACACCCTCAACAGGCAATAAGTGCGCCCTCCTTGGCTGCTCAGCCTTCAGCGCATGCTCACCCTTCTGAGACAGCAGTCCAAGGGCAACAGGCTGACAGTGGTTGCCACAATGGCAGCCCTGATTGTGACCTGCAAGAAGGCCGTGCCGATCAGACAGATGGCAGCAATGCTGATCAGGACAGCGCCCACTTCATCATCACCCAAGTAGCAGCTGATCAAGCTGGCAGAGAAGAAGAGGTCGGTGATGTTGAAGAGGAAGAGTATGAACAGCAGGACAGCGCCCACATGACCATCACGCTTGCAGCTGCTGATCAGGCTGAAGAGGCAGAACATGGTGGGCCAGCTGAAGAGGAAGAGTATGAGCAGCAGTCAGAGCCTGCTCAAGGCGCACCTTCGAGTGAAGCTGATGAGGTTGACAGTGGTGGTGGCAGCAGTGTGGATGAAGAAGGTGATCAGGAGGGCAAGGCAATGACAATGTCTAGCAGCGTTGGCTTGTCTAGGACTTCAACAGTCCCCAGCAGCAGCTCCACAACATCTTCAGATGGTCCAGCAGTCCCCACCCCTGCTGTGGACGCTGCTGGGGATCAAATCACTGATGGACTTTCAGCTGCCATCCACCCCTCACCTGAAGATGCTGGCAGCATCAATGCTAGCACAGACGAACCTCCAGCTGTCCCCAGCTTTGAGGCTGAGGCAGTTGGGGATGAAGTGGTCTCCCTTACAGCAGCAGCACAGCATCAGGTGTCCAGCATCACAGCTGACAGCGAGGATGCTCCAATCCCAAGCTCATCTGATCAGATCAGTGAGAACTCCACTCCTCCTGCTAGGGCTGCACAGATCTCCACTCCTCCTTTCAGCGAGGGTGCTGAAGAGGATGAGGAGCATCCTGTCTATGACTCCCTATCAGAGGAAGAGGAAGAGACTGGTGAGGAGGTCTCAAGCAGCGAAGAAGAGGATGCTCAAGAAGAAGAAGACCCTGCTCAGACTTCACAATCTGAAGAGGACGAGACGAAGGGCCTTTTCGAGAGTGAGGATGAGGAGGATGTGGCACCAGACCAGGAGGAGGAGGATGTGGCATCAGACCAGCATGGAGATGCCATGGCAGCCTTGCACCGCAAGATCAAGGAGCTTGGACGCCAGGACTCAGAGTATGTCAACCGCTTTGCACAATGTATGTGCTGCTAAATCAGTGTACAGCTGCAAAGTATGCCTGTTCAGTCCATACAGCAGAAGCACCATGTGACACTGTCTTATACAGATGTGGCTTGTCATGCTTGTACATTCTCTCATTTCCTCTGGGTGCTTCTGTGATTGTTTGATTTCTGTTGGTTGCCAGCATTACTGCATTTGACATGTCCATGCTTTTACAGCAGTCTCACCAGATTGTTGCTATGTTTACAGAATAAATTTGACCCTCAAGCTGTGTCTAATTAACGCTGAATCATGTAGTCCTCTTCTTTCCATTCCATTCCTGTCCTGTCTTTTCCTGTCTTTTCTTTTTCTCTCCTTTCTTATCTAGTTAAAGCACAACCATTGCTTGTTCTGAGTCCAAGCATCATTGTGTTCTTCAGGTGGCAAGCTGGGTACGCCAAGCTGCACAAGACATACACTAGCCAGGCACAGCACTTGGCACAGCTGCAGGGTGACTTCACCAGAGTCTGGGTTGACTTGCTAGCCCTGCACATGGTGGCATCAGACGCAGTGACGTGCAGCCAGCGCCCCTATGGCGCCCAGCCCAGATTTGCAGTGTCGCCCCACACCCACCACAGCTTAGACATGACCCACATCAAGGTCATTCAGCATCGGCTGTTCAATCTGATGGATGCTGATGGAGATGGTGTGTTGTCTGAGGAAGATGTCACAATATGGGTTGACTCGCACCTGAAAGCCGGCACCATCGACAGGGGCGAGGTGATGCAGCGCAAGTTTGAGGGGTCTGACCAGACTGAGCTGGAAACTCAGCCAGACTGGCAGTTGCGTGCGTGGGTTGTGGAACGGTTGTGGCAGATGCTGAGGGAGATGTTTGCCCCTCAGAGCCAGGACCCCAGGTGGAACGGGGTCTCAGCCACCCAGTTCCTGAAGGCCCAGCTGGGTCATGATGTCCGTGCGCTGCTTTGCAGCCCTTTGGAGTTTGTAGATGACTTTGGAGGCAGCCGTACATGCTGTATAGGCTCAAGTTCCATCCAGTGGGGTCCCCTTGTGCAGGACAACTGCAGTGAGCTGGATTTCACAGCTGACGTCTTCAGATGTTACAAATGATCATGATGCGCCCAAGCGCTGCATGCAGTAATCTAGATCTGAATCATGTTTACAATGCCCACATAGTAAGCCACTTACGTATGATGCACTTTTGGTCAGCATCCATGTATGTATGTCAGTGAGCCTTCAGGCAGCTGTTATTCTGTACTATGCTTTCTGATTAACATTCGAGTTGAACACTCATACATCCATCTCTCAGATCTGTACATGCTTAGGCACTGCATGCAGTCATCTGGGCAATCCATGTGCAGGTCTGAACTGTGTCTGCAATATGCATTAATGTCATGTTAATGTATGATACACATTTGGTCAATCAACAATCGATGTCTGTCCTCAGTGAAATACAAACTGATTGTGGAACCATTCACATGGAATTGAGTTGCAAAATGTGAACTCATGATTGATCAATTGCCTGTATATGCACCAGCTAGTCATGCAGCACATGTGTTACTCTAAGTACTCTGAGCTCAATAGCTTCCATTCTGTGCATGGACATGACAATTCTCTGCTCATTTTTGATTGCACATTCAGTGACTGAACACAAAGCTCATCCTGTGCATGTTAGCAGACTCGAGAACAAGGTTGTCAAGTAGCTTGCACAGAACTCAAAAACCCCAAAAGCTGACTCTCCCCTACTGTCGCCAAGGAACACACCAATGCAGATCTGTCTAGACATGCATGCATTTAGCACTGAAATTCTACAATGACCACACAACATTATGCTATGACATCCACAGCATACATGGTATTTTTGTCATGACCTGTTACCAGGCCTGGGCAGGGAAGCAAGTGAACCTCAGCATTGCCCACATTGCAAAAATGACATCCTCTGTCATCTTTGCTTTTGTTTCAACATGTGGAGCAATACTGTGCAAAGGTGTTCAAGACGTCATTGCATACAAGTCTGCAGGTGCATCTGTTGCTAGCCCCATAGCATAAACCACACAGCTGTGATAAATACATGACTTGGAACATCATGTTTTGAACACGGACCGTTTCTATGGCAGGACAGACTGCTGTCGGTCGTCAGCTGGGTGCCGCTCAAAACGCATATGGTGTGCCATCCACGTTCAGGTACCGCCCAGAATCCTGCAGAGTCAGCTTTGTAATGGTGCCCAGAAGCTGCTCCACAGCCTGAGTTGGCGTTGACCGCAATGCTAGCATGGCTTCATCAAACCCCATTGCCCTGTGGGCAACACAGACAGAGCATCAATGCCGATGATGCAAGAACTATTATGTTGCATTAAAAATTGGACGTGCATGTGCATACCAGCTTAACATGCACAGATACACTCAAGAAGCAGTCCTGCTTTATCACAGCCATGTGAATGCACACATGCCAAACAAACTTGGGTAAGCCGTTACATCTAGAACATGCAAGACACAGTATGCTATGCAGTGTACAGACCAGACAGCTCAACAGCTAGCACCGGCAACAGGAAGACTACTCTTTATCTGCGCTGATACTTGTCTGCCCAAGTCTTTCAAGAGACAAGCATGCAGTTCACAGACCTGCACAATGGCAGTCGCTTGAATGAGCAATGTAGAATCAAATGATTGGCATACAGACCAGCAGGCCAAGCAGGGAAGTTGGGCTCATGCCAGGGGAGGCTTGGGCTCACCTCCAGCCTTCTGTGCTCATGTCTGTTGCAACCATTCCAGGATGAATGGCCACAAAAGTGAATCCTTCCTCAGGTGTCACATCAGACGCCCAACTCAGCGTCACTGCAGCAAGGATCCAGTCTTGAGCCAAATCAGATGTCACTGCTTAAATTGGGGCCTAGTCCTTTCCAAAGCGACTGCAACGTTGTGCATAGGTGATGCAAAAATGCTGGTAAACACACAGATGCAGCCAATACTTGCGAAGCAATATCAGCACAGACTGGCAAAAGGATCTCAGCAACTTACACATGTTGAGTGCGGCCTTAGAGGTTTTGTAGCCAAGGCAGGCTGGCAAGTGCTTGGACTTATTCTCCTGCCTTTTTGCAAACTGCATGGACTCACAATCACTCATAACATGGGATGTTTTGCAAATTTTGCCCGTGTTGATAGCCTGCTTTCTCATAGCCAGCATTACCCCTGTAGAGTTTGTTGATAGATGCTTGGGGTATTATCAAATGGGTGCGACTTGGAAAAGATTGCTGTTGATAACTTGATGATTTGCTTAGTCTGTAACAATACCTCTTCATAGCAGCCAGACAGGGAGCCTGATCCTGAGGAGATGTTGACAATGGTCTTGCTGTGACCAGACTGTAGCAAAGGTAAGAATGCCTGAATCATGGCATGCGCGCCAATGACATTAACCTCCAAGTTGTCCCTCAGGCTTTCCACTGTCCTGCATCATGCCTTTGACACAGTATGATGTGATGCTCGTACGGCAGTTGATTACAAGTCGTACGGCAGTTGATTACAAGAACTCTGAGCTGTCTGGAATACTATCACTGTGTGCAAAGAGGTGCTTGCAAATCTGCAAACCAGCCCTACTAGCCATGCGCATAGCTGATGCCGAATGCTGCTTGCAGTGAATGTGGGCTTACTGCACATTGCTGTGTCAAGCAAGCATCCCATGATGAGTCTCTCTCAAAGCAACAGCTGGCTCATAGTAGGTAGTATGCAAACTCCACTCGCATCCCAGACACAATGTGACTGCATATATGGCTGCATTTGTTGCACATGCATGTACATGTTGGTACATTGGCCCAGTGCATTCAGAGGAAACAACCAGGGGCAAGCAGTGTGATCTTACTCAAGACGATTTTGTCCTGCACTGGCGACACCAGCGTTGTTGACCAGGTAGTCAATGCCCTTGAAAAGATGGAGCTCTGCAACGTTCTTGGCTGCTGCCTGGGAATGGTACACAATGCTTTGCAAAGCATGCCGACAGAACAAGCTGTGCCCTCTGACGAGGAGTCATTGAGCACCTGTATGCTGCTAGTGCATGCTACATCCAGGCTCAGAATTTGTAAGCGCTCAGAGTACTGTCTCTGCAGACTTTTGAGAGAATCAGACTTGTCTGGGGACCTTGCTCCAGCCAGGACCACTGTGTTGTCTTTTGCAAGGACCTGCAACATGTTGTCAACTGGGTGACGAATTCTAATCGCATCGTGACTCGAGTTATGTCGGCGTGATTGTGCAGGCACGCACACCTGTCGGACAAACTCAGCTCCGATACCTCTAGTTGCTCCTGTGATCAGCCAAACTTGCGCCGCAGACATGATGCTGCTTGCGATGTTTTTCGGCGGGGAAATCAAGCAGCGACTGTTTGTCAGGCAAAGTCGCTGGCATAAAGTTCTGTGCGCTATCTGTCGCGCTACCAGGCTGGCTCTGCTGCTGTTACAACATAGCTACTTGCGTTTCTCGTTCCGTTCCGTGTCGTGACGTAACGTTACGTAAAACCCTACCTGGGAACGATAACGTTACGTAAAACCCTACCTGCAACGCTCCATGTAACCCTTGTGCCTGCAAGTGATTATGTCTACGCATAAATCGAGAAATTCTTCAAAAAACCACACATCTGTACACAGATTATCTCTTGTTCAAAACACGTGCGTGACACTGTCAGTGTTGTACGCAAAGTGGCGGTGTCAACATTCAATGCTGACTGTAAAAATATACACGCACATAGCTGAGACCAATTACCAAACAGGAAGCCCTTCCATTAAGCTTCCACACTGAGATGCTGAAGCGGCAGAACAACATAGCCTGCTAAGCAGACAAGGCAGCAGTGCTAAAGCTACACAGGGATGGCTGTACATAGTCGTATCTACATGTACAGAGTCGTATAAATGCGCATCATATTGCTCTGGAGCAAACTCAAAAGGCAATGGGTTTGCCATCCAAGTTTAGATACCGGCCGGAGTCTTTAGGAGTGAGGCTTGTGATGGTCTCAAGAAGTTGCTTCACTGCTTGAGTGGGCGTCAGACGAGATGCAAATGCTGCCTCGTCATAGTTCAGTGCACTGCATCGATACAACAAAATCAACCAACAGCTGCAGAGCTACTGTGTGTACACCATGCCTATGCAGTCAGCCTTGCATGTTTGAACAGCTGTGGACTCCAAAAGATGCAAGACATGTCATCACAGTGCAAAACATGATTCTTTGACTTGTTGAGGAATGAGTAGCACATGAATCTACGTGTTCTGATCATACCTCCTGCACATGATGTCATTCTGTGGCGTCTGTGCATCATGCCACGTCATACTGCAAAATGCTTGTTAACATAATTTGTACCCAGCAGCCATACTCCAATCTAGTCATGCATGAAAAAGCATGCACAGGGCACATGCTTGTGCATTCGGCTGAGCTTAGCATGCAGGACATGTAACATCAAAGGCGTGTGTCTTGAGACTCACCGCATGGAAGCTGTGTTCATGTCAGTGGCGACCACACCAGGATGAATGGCCACAAAGGTGAAGCCTTCCTCTGGTGTCACATCAGATGCCCAACTCAGGGTCACTGCAGTCACATCAACAATAAATTCTGCCACAAAAGTAAACCCTTCCTGTTGTTTCACATCAGATGGCCGACTCAGCGTCACTGCACCAGGGCAGCAATGGCTCATGCGTGATGTACTATCACGCACACAATCACAAGTGCTACACGACCTGTGATGCACTGTAGATGACATGACTTCAAATTTGAGGAACGCCTGATGAAGGCAGCTGCATGCAACTTGTCACATCTGCGTCATCTGAACAGCTAGTGTCACAGCAGGCCGAGGCTGATGACATTGCAATGGCAGGTGAGGATCAGACGCATGGTCTAGTTGTCAAGCAATGCGCAGCCCATGCATCTGGACAGACACATTAGTGCAAGACAAAACATCAATGACACTTGGCACCAGCTACTGCGCTGCAATCTTGCACTTACAGCCTTGATGCCAACACATGCACAGTAAGTCACGATTGGTACATCACATGATTGATGACTATATTGGTCTGGACAGCGCTGAACAGCATGCCCTACATATAGGTACTGTACTGCAGCAATTTGCAGCTTACACATGTTTAGAGCTGATTTGGATGTTTTGTAGCTCAGGCTGGTTGGCAGATGCTTGGACTCCTTTTGGTGCCTGTTGGCAAACTGCATCATCCATCAACCCTCAGCATGATGCGCAACACAGCATGCATACACGTTCATACTTAGCAGAGATGAGAGCATGGGAACAGCTTAGCTGAAATCCGCTTTTGCAGAGTGAGTAACAATATGGTGACACAACATAGCTGTCACAGGCAATGACAAATCACAGCCAGTGTCATTGGCCATGTGAGTTTAGCCATGACATGATGTGTGCAATGATCACCTCCTCATATCTCCGAGATAATGACCCAGATCCAGAGGAGATGTTGATAACAGTCTTTTTGTGGCCAGCTTGTAGCAGGGGTAGAAATGCCTGGATCATAGCATGAACCCCGACCACATTCACTTCCAGAGTTTGCCTGAGGCTCTCCACCTTTCTGTATTGCAACAAGTTCAGAAGTTACCGAAACTCATGTTTTGCCTTTGCAAAACGTATCAGAACAGCTAGATGCCTATGGTCAAAAAGTTGGCCGCAAGTGAGGGATGGTAGTCAGTTAGGCAAATATATGTATATTTTGTAAGCAATTGCTGCAACAGGATTTGCACAAGCATCACAAGACCAGTGTATGGTGGCATGACTCTTGTCACGTGAAACCAAGTTACAAGGCAAGCAGCGTACTGTAGTCTGCTTTGTTCCGGATCAGAAACAGCAGCGTTATTGATCAAATAGTCCACGCTGCTGACACCAAGAACTTTCAACACATGTTCTGCAGCACCCTGCAAGCGTTTCACAAGCAAACGTGCTGTGCTGAAGAAGATTAACATAGAAACGTGCGCATCCACTGCCTCACGTGTATGCTAGAAGTGTCGGCTACGTCCAGTGTGACCAGCTGCAACCGGTCCTTATGCTGTGCTTTCAGCTCTTGAAGGACCGAGGCGTTCTCAGGTGATCTAGCGCATGCTATGACGGTTGCATGTTCGGACAAGAGTATCTGCAAACACGAAGGTCCTCCATAAGACACAACACCAAAAAAAGCACAATAGTGCACGTGACAGTCTTGCACCCGGCATGCATGCGTGCCGAAAACTGAATACCTGCCGCACAAACTCGACTCCTATGCCTCTAGATGCCCCCGTGACGACCCAAACTCGTGCTGGAGTCATGTTTGATTACGCATGCTTTGGCCGCGTGCTAGACATCTTGCTACCACAGACATCTGCAATGACCAGTGCAATGACGTTGTTTACGAAAATCTTGTGTGTGTGTGTGTGTGTGTGTGTGTGTGTGTGTGTGTGTGTGAATGTGTGTGTGTGTGTGTGTGTGTGTGTGTGTCTTATTCTTGTGCGTTACTGTTGTGCGGCAGCTTAGGTAATGTCAATCCTCCTCCTCATGGCCTTGATGTTACCTAACGTCCTGTGGGACGTTCTTGGCGACGAAAACATATCTCGACGTTCGCGAACTACAGGCGTCGCCGTTTGCCAAGCTATCATATCGAAGGCCGGCCCTCTCGTAAATCGCCACAGAGGTATGTTTTCACAGCTGAACGCTCACGTCGCATTACAGCCTGAAGACTACTTCAAAAGTCGGACAAAGCCACTGTGTGTATCAGGTGTAAACCAAAGACATGCGTCGACAAGTAAAAGCGTTGACAGCCGCTGACATGGCTTCAGAAGTTTGGCTGATCACAGGAGCATCCAGAGGCATCGGAGCCGAGCTTGTCAAACAAGTATGACTGCGTGCAGCACAAAAAGTACTCCATCCGGAGCTTGCCTTTACTCAAATTCTTTCTACCCAGGTGCTTGCCAAGGACAACACAAAAGTGATCGCGGGGGCCAGATCACCAGACACTTCTCCACTCCTGCACAACCTTCAGGACCAATATCAAGACCGCGTGCACATTCTCACTCTTGATGTTTCAAGCACTGCCAGCATCCTGGTGTGGCAGAGCAGATGATTCAGGCTGTTGTCTGATACAGCACGTACCGGTATACTGCAAACAACTTGTGTGCGATGTTCAGGCTGCAGCCAAAACCGTCACAAATCTTCCGCTTTTCAAAGAGATTGACTACTTGGTCAACAATGCTGGAATAGCCAATGCAGAGCAGAGCCGTGCTGAGTGAGTGTCCACTGTAATTCTGCTGGAAGCTACTTTGTGCGTGGCCTGTCTTGCCCTTTTGGTCAATTTCAGCTGTAGCATGGGATTCAGCAAATACATGGTGCAGGAAGCCAGATGCAATAAAAGAGATGTTAGAGACGAATGTCATTGGCGTTCACACCATGATTCAGGCTTTTCTGCCATTATTGCAGTCTGGGCAGAAGAAGACAGTCATCAATATTTCTTCTGCTATGGGTTCATTGAACGTATGGTATCATCAGGTGAGCATCCATTCCACATGGGCATTAATGATCACTGACAGCCGTGTGTGAATGCTTGATTATAGAGGCCTTCTATTCACAGTGCTTCAAAGTCTGCCAGTCAAAGAGCAGCCATGTCTCCTGACTGCTCAGCTGACCAAGGGAGAGGTGCAAGCATGTTTATGCAAATGCCTCAAATTGATCCCCTCACTGGCCATCTGTGTATGTCATGAAGTCAGACTCACTCGTCAAGTGCTCTTCATGTGGGCCTGTGAGCCCGTGCAACATCTGACTTCCCTATGAAATCACAGCTTATCTGGGCAGCCCCTTGCATGGCATACTTCCACACCTACTCAAAACTTTGTGAAACACCTCAACTGTCAATGAGGATGTGGTTATCAATGAAATCATGCAAATTGTCATCCTCAGAGTTGTTTGCAGTTCACAGTGCGCAACGAGCAGCCAATTCCCATGACAAAGTCGAGTTTGGGCTACAAGGTGTCCAAGGCTGCCCTCAACATGTGTAAGCCTCCATACCTTCTTCCCACTTGCTGCACTGAGCCTGTCAGAATTCTTCTACATGTCTGGATTCTGCTGGCTCACAATGAAACTGTTGTAACACTGACTTTGGTGGCAACAACCCCACAGCACTCAGTGACCCAGCCAAACCACCCTGTATCATACTAACATTACAATTGGTAGTATATTAGAATCAGTGCTGTTGTTATTGTGTGTCAGGCGCACCCCATGCTTGTTGTGCGTGCACCTGATCACACTCTTTTGTGGTTGTCCATCCTGCTGTGGGACAAACAACCTCACATGGTCAAGGCCTTGTCTTCTTGGCAAGGTATTCTGTGTGCAATGTTGATTCTGCTTGTGCAATGCTGGTCCTCCCTATACAGCAGCTGCTGGACAGCAAATGTTTACACAACAACAACATGTACTGTGCTGCTGACGGCAATCTGGTGTTTGCTGCTTTGTGTCAGCGTATGCTGGTTGGCAATGCACATGATGCACTTCTGCATGTCAGCAATGCAGCTGTGCTGAAGTGAGCCTGTGGGCTACTGCTGCAGTGACACTGAGTTGGGCTTCTGATGTGACCCCCGAAGAGGGTTTCACCTTTGTGGCCATTCATCCAGGCACAGTCAACACAGATGCCAGCACAGCCATGATGCAGTGAGCCTACCCAATTGCATATTCCACCTACACAGCATGCTCAGCGCATTCAGCATGCTCACAATGCTCAGCACTTTGAGTACAATAACAGCTATTGTGTTGAGTGCACTCAGTCTGCTCACTGTTTTCAGAGCAATGCATTGCATGACTGAGCATGATCAATGAACCAAGTTCTGCAATGAGAACATTGTGCTGTCTGTTTGTGATGTTCAGGTACTCACTCAATGACTCAATATGTCAATTGTGACTCAGCAAGCATGCAGTAATCAGCTGCTTCAGCATGAAATGTGCTTTGCAATACACCTTGGGGGCTTCATGAAAGGCGTCTTCTTAGCCTCTTTGTCCATATCTCTGCTCATGTCATTCACAGAAGGAGGTATTTATTTCTGAAGGAAAAATGAGAAGAAACTATATTGTTTGTGTTGCAGGAAGTGGGGGATGGACAAGGCGGCATTAGAGTCTCGACTGCCACCTGCGCAAGCTGTGGGAACAATGCTGGAAACTATAGCAAAGCTCACACCAAAAGACTCGGGCCGCTTTCTGAACTCAGATGGGAATGTGTTCCCATATTGACACTCTGAGCTGCATGGACTGTGGGGCCGTGATACAATTGGCAATTGAACCTGCACCACGTGCGGAGCGACATCTAACAGTTGTTTTACAGCTAAGGTCTGATACCTTGGGTCTCTTTTTGCAAGCTGGTGGTAGGCTGTAGCTGTACTGCTGCAGTGCCATAGACTCACAGTTTGACACAGCCCACATATCTGAACAGCTGCTTTGAGTTTTTCTGCCTCCAACGCTGCTTGCCCCAAATTTGAAACGGTGCAGTTATGTAGGATTGCAGAAAGGGTTAATTTTGTTCTGCATTTCTTAAGGCGTTACGATTAGCAAGTGTAGTCAGTATTAAGTGGTCATAGGATAATGACTTATGCTGTTATGACATATGACGTTATCACCCCTTAACAAGTGTAGTCAGAGGTTAGATTAACACCAGGTTGACATGAATCATGCATGATGTACAGATATGAACAGTGTAGATGCCCACAAAATCATACGTGCATGAAAGACTGTTTGGGCACGCAAAGTCACAA
>JAABUP010001159.1_pt1 | contig 55691 bp, 58 predicted proteins | sample 5559201 | NCBI WGS metagenome assembly JAABUP01 (sample SAMN10711887, study PRJNA513373) | rock metagenome | isolation source: Antarctica rocks | place: Antarctica | reverse complement strand
TCGAGGTAGTCCAGGCACTTCCAGTCCTCGTCGAACCACGCACGCAACTCGGCGTAGGACTTCGGATAGTCCCGACCAGCGAGCACTCCACACCCGGACCGTACGGCAGCGAGATGGAGACCCCACTCTTGCGTATTACGAGCTCGGCAACGTGCTGTTGCGGCGGCGAGGGTGGCGTGCCGAGGAGGTCGCCGAGCAGATGCAGGAACTGAACGACGTGGTCGCAGGAGTGCTGCCCGTGTCTGCGGCCTGGACGGGGCAGGCCGCCACGTTGGCCGAGCGGTACGCGTTGAGCTTCTACGATGCTTCCTGGGCGGCAGCAGCTCGGCACTGCGGTCTCGCGCTGATTAGCGCGGATCGGCAGCTGCTGGCGGCTGATCTCGCGGAGTCGGCGACCGCAGCCGCGAGCCGTCTCGGTCTGTCCTGCTGATCGCCGAGCCGCCGAGCCGCCGAGCCGCCGAGCCGAGCCTGTGTCCATCCTCGGCAAGTTGACAGAGTTGACTGGCGACTACCGTAGTAGTTGTAGGAGTACGGCCCCGTGCTCTGCTTCCACTCGGCCGACGAGGGAGGTCCCGTGGCAACCTTGCCCGCCGTGCCCACCAGGCTCGCCGCCAGGTTGGCGCCCAGCCACGCGCGCTTCCTGCAGCGGGTCGCCGCCGAGCTGCTGCTGCGCGACCCTGACGGCAGCCGGCTGCAGCGGGTCGGCGACCCCCAGGCACTCGCGCGCGATGCTGCCGAGCAGGCCATCGACACGGCCAGCAGTTGGCAAGCTCACCTGGGTGCCTGCTACGACGTCGACGGCGTCCGCGCGCTGCTGTCTCGCGGGGGCCGGCCGGTCAGCAAGCAGGCGGTCAGCAAGCGCAAGGGACTGCTGGCGCTGACGACCGGGTCCGGGCACGTGGTCTACCCGGCGTTCCAGTTCAACGCCGGCGCGCCGACGGCCGGTCTCGACGCGGTGCTCGACGTCCTGCCCGACACGCTGGTGTCACGGTGGACCGTGGCCTCCTGGTTGGTGTCGCCGCAGGCCGAGCTCGCCGGCGACATCCCCATCCAGGTGCTGCAGCAGGGCAGGCAGCTGGTCGTCGTTGATGCGGCGCGCGAGTGGGCCCGCAGCCTGCTCGCCTGATGCCGGCCACGCCCCCGCCGGACGCGACCGCCCTGCGCGTCTTCCCCGCCCTGTCGGCGCCCGCAGCGGCAGCACCGCTGTACCGGATCTGGCAGGCACGCGACCCGGCGACCGGCGAGCCGCGCACACCCTGGTTCTTCTCGAGCCTGCCCTCGGGGAGCGCCGGCCGGTTCGACCTCCCCGCACCGTCGGGTACTTGCTACTTCTCCGACCGGCGCTCCGGTGCCTGGCTGGAGGTGTTCCGCGGCTGCGGGCTGGTCGACCGCATTGACGTCGAGCGCAGGCGACTGCTCACTGTCGTAGCGACCCGCCCGCAGCCGAGGCTGGCCGACCTGCGTTCCCCCAGGGCGCGCCGGTTCGGGGTCACAGCCGACCTCGCCGCGGGCGATGACTACACCCTCACGCACCGGTGGGCGCATGCGCTGCGGGATGCCGGCTTCGGCGGGATCAGCGGCACCGTCCGCCACGACCCGACGCACGCGGCCCGAACCGTGGCCGTGTTCGGCCGCGCCGGGCCTCGCTCGCGGGTCGCGGGATGGCGCGGCCGGAGCACGCCGCTGGTCGGCGACACCGTCCTCTCGGCCGAGCTGGCGCCCTTCGGGACCGGCGTGGTCGACCGGCCGTGGGACGTCGCGGTGCAGCAGCCGAGCTAGCGGCGGGCGGCACCGGCCTAGCCGCGGTCCGGCCTGGCGGCGCCGCCCGTAAGCGGCAGGCCGAAGGCACCATGGACAGGTGCACGGCTCGGCATTCGACGCGCTGGCGAGCGCCGTTGCTCGCGGCGGCGCGGTGGTCCTGTCCGGTGCCGGGCTGTCGACCGAGTCCGGCATCCCCGACTACCGGGGGCCCACCGGCTCGCTGCGCCGGCACACGCCGATGACCTATCAGGCCTTCGTCCGCGACCCGGTCGCGCGGCACCGCTACTGGGCCCGGAGCTACGTCGGCTGGGCGCCGATGGCAGAGGCCCGGCCCAACGCGGGGCACCTCGCCGTCGCCGGGCTGCAGCACGCCGGCCTGCTGCGCGGCATCATCACGCAAAACGTCGACGGGCTGCAGCAGGCCGCCGGCGCTCAAGGGGTGCTCGAGCTGCACGGCGGCCTGGACCGCGTGGTGTGCCTGCACTGCTGCTCCCGCACCAGCCGCGCCGAGCTCGACACCCGGCTGCGGGCCGCCAACCCGACGTTCGACGCGCGCGTGTCAGCGATCAACCCCGACGGCGACGCGGAGCTCCCGGAGGCCGAGCTCGACGCCTTCACCATGGTCGGCTGCCCGCAGTGCGGGCGCGGGCCGCTCAAGCCCGACGTCGTCTTCTTCGGCGAGTCCGTCCCCCGTGACCGCGTGCAGCGTTGCTTCGAGCTGGTGGACGGCGCCGGGTCGTTGCTCGTCCTCGGCTCGTCGCTCACCGTCTACTCCGGGTACCGCTTCGCCGTCCGCGCAGCGAAGGCAGGCACCCCGGTGGCCATCGTCAACCAGGGGCCCACACGCGCCGACGAGGTCGCCTCGCTGCGGCTCGACGCACCGCTGGGCCAGGTCCTGCCGGCGCTGGCCCGCGCGGTCGCACGGCCGGTCAACTGTACCTGACCGTCACCCGCCCCGCGCTGTCCTGCGTCGCGGTGCCGTGCTGGAACCGTTGCTGCAGGCCGCCCGCAACAGCAGCCGGGTTCGAGGTCGGGTAGCCGAGCCGGCCGCGCTCCCACCCCTGGGCCGCCCACGTCGCCCTGATCGGACCGTGGACGTCGTGCGCACCGGTCGCGGGCGACCAGTAGATCGACCCGTCCTGCCTCGTCGCAGGGTTGTGGAAGTGGTTGAACCGCCCGATGCGGTCCGGGCACGGCAGTTCGTTCGTCGCCGGGTAGCCGAGCACGCCGCTCTCCCAGCCGGTCGCCTGCCACCTGCTGCGGATCTGGCCGTGGACCTCGTGCACGCCGGTCGACAGGTGGGCGTAGATCGACCCGTCGCTGCCCGTGCCCAGATTGTGGAAGTGGTTGAAGGCGCCCTGCCGGTCCGGGGTGCGCGACTCGTCGGTGGTCGGGTAGCCCAGCACCCCGCGCTCCCAGCCCAGGGCAGCCCACAACCCGCGGATCGCCCCGCGAACGCTGTGTGCGCCGACGCTCGGGTGCCAGTAGATGGAGCCGTCGGTCTGGGTGCCGAGGTTGCGGAAGTGGTTGAAGCGGCCTGCGCGGTCCGGACAGGGCGACTCGTCCGTGGTCGGGTAGCCGAGCACGCCAGCTTCCCATCCCAGGGCTGCCCAGTGGTCGCGAATGGCGCCGAGCACGGCGTGCGCCCGTGTCGACGGGTGCCAGTAGACCGAGCCGCGGGCGTAGCGCTGCCGCTTGCCGACGAGGTCGGGGTTGGCGTACTCCGGCTCGACCGGTCCGCCGAGCACACCCCCTGCGCCCCCGAGGTCCTGCCAGTGCTGCACCACGGGTGACCAGTACTGCGAGGTCAGACACGGCGCGCTGTGGTCGGCGGTGGCGTTGTCGGTCGCGCTGGCGGTGCTGCACGACGGGTCGACCTGCCACGGAGGGGTGCAGCTGACCACCCGGCATGCGACCGGGCCGGTGCAGCCGACCTCTGTGTGGCACTGGCCGTAGCGGAACACGTTCCAGCAGACCCGGCGCTCGTCGCATGTTCCGCTCGCGCAGTGCGCACCGCAGTTCCAGCAGTTGGGCGTGCAGAACGACTCGCCGGACGTGCAGCCGTTGCTGCAGCGGGTGCACTCGCCCTGGCAGTCGATGTAGTACCGGGCCGACCCCCCGCAGAACCCGGACCCGTCGGCCTTCCACCAGCCACCCACGACGGTCCCCGGCGGGCACGCGTTGATCCCGTTGTTGATCGTGCAGCAGAAGGCCGTGTAGCCGGCGCCGCACGTGCTGGCGCTGCCGCACACCGCTGCGTAGGCCGTGCCGGGCTTGAGCAGGAACTCTGCGGGGGCGACGGCGAGCGCGGAGCCCACGAGGGCGGCGCGGGACAGGAACCGGCGCCGGTCGGTGCCTCGGCCGGACAGCGCCGCCGCCGCCCGCTCGACGGCGCGGGTGCTGAAGGAGGTGGCTGGCCGCGCGGCGTCGACTGTCATGACGTTCCTGTCGGCTGGTCGGACGGCTGGCCAACGGATTGAGCCGCGGGCACGATGTCGACCGAGCGCAGTGCCGCATGCGCGTGCGGAAGCATGCTGGCGCGTGCGGCGTGGCTGCCGAGCACGATGTAGAGGCAGAACGAGCGGTCCTGCTCGGTGAAGAACATCTGCGCGCCCGACTGCCCGGCGATCGTGCGCTGGAGCCGGCCCGGCCCGAATTGGCCCGGGGTCAGCTGCGCAGGCCGTCCCTTGCGGGCGAACAGCGGGGTGTCGACGGCGCCAGGGCCGAACTCGAGCAGCGCCAGGAAGATGTCGCGGGGGCGCATCAGCTCGACCGCCCCGCTGCCGTAGTCGCCACGGACCTCCGGGAGCGGGAACGTCGCAGCATGGATCACCGGGTGGGTGCGCTCGCCGGGCTCGGTGGGCGTTCGCTGGTAGATGCGGACGTCCCAGCCGCCGGGAGCGGCCATCGACAGCCCGTGCGCGTGCAGTGCCATCAGGTTCCTCCTGCGCTCGAGGTGAGCAGTGCTGCTGCCGCCGTCGTGCCCACGGCTGCGACGAGGCCGAGCGCGGCGACCGTGGCCCGGCGCGCGGCCGGTTCGGCGGCCGCGAGCCGGCGGTGGACGGCGGCGAGCGTGGCTGCCGACCGCACTCGCCGCATCCCGAGGACGGGCAGCCCGCGTGCTAGGCCGAATACGACACCGATGACTGCGCCGGCACCGGGGGAGGCGCTCAACGCCGCGGCGGCCCAGGTCACATAGACGCTGGCCGACGTGACGATGGTCGACACTCCCACGCCGAGCTGGACGCCGAAGCCGCCCCCGTAGACCCAGCCGCGGTACCGCGTGAGCCAGTCCTCGTCGACCTGCCGCCGTGGGCCAGGTAGCGCCCGGCCGCGCACGGCGGTGTCGGCGACGGCTCCTGCGGCAGCCGCCAGGGACAGCAGGGCCAGGCCCACCCCGGGTGGCGGGTGCAGCCCCGCCGCGTGTATGACGCCGGCGCCCAGCTGGCCGGACAGGCCCGCCAAGGCGCCCAGCCCCGCGCCGGCCAGCACCGAGCCGATGAGGTACCACGCGACGGTGACGCCCCAGCGGGCGCGGCGGCCCCGCTCGCCGAGCGGGGTGATGCTGGTCAGCATCGACTCACCTCAAGGCGACCAGGTCGAGCGCACAGCCGCGACGGCAGCCACCGGCACCCCGAGCATGACGACGGAGGCCGGCCACGCGCTCACCCGCCGGCCTCGCGTCGCCGGGCACCCGGCTGCTGCTCGAGCCCGAGGTCGTCGGCCGTCAGGTACAGGCTGGGGTCGCCAGGCGTGATGCCGGCTGCCAGCAGCTCGCGGTCGGCCCGCTGCTCCCGGAGCGCCCCGCCGTCAGCACCGGCAGCGCCCAGGTCGATCTGGGCCCGGACGGCGCTCACCGCAGCACGGTCGCCCGACGAGGTGCGGACGAGCTCGGACACCTGCTCCCACGCGCTCGCCGCGCCCTCACCCACCACCCGCGACTCGGCACCGCTGACCTGCACGAAGTAGGGCGCCACCGGCACCTCGTACGCGCCCCAGGCCTCGCTGGACAGCACGACGGGGAGCCCGGGTGGCGCGAGCTCGCAAAGGCGGGACACGCTCTCCTCATCGGCCGAACGGGTGACGACGACAAGCCGCATCTCGGCCGGCAAGCCGAGCCCATCACGCGAAGCGAACGCCTGCCAGAACGTCTGGCAGGTCAGGCAACCGGAGGACAGGAAGGCCAGCAGGGTGTCGTGCCTGGTTCCGGCGACGGCAACGCGCACGGCTTCCCCACGCGGGGTCGCTCCCTCCACGTCCGTGGCCGCCGTCAGCACGCCGCCCGCGGCCCTGGGCAGGGCCCGACCGGGCGGGACGGGGAACTCGAGGTCGACCGGGCCGAACTCCCCAGGAGTGGAACCCTCCGCGCCGGCGTCTAGCACGTGCAGGCGGCGCAGGATCTCCGCGTGGCTGCGCAGCAGGCCGGCGACCAGCACGCCGAGGAGCAGGAGCGCGAGCCCCTCGACGACGACGAGAGCAGTCATGCTGACCTCCGGGACGGGGCCCGTGCTGCGGACCGCGCGGATGGCTCGGCGCTCAGCGTCGGCAGCACGGCCAGGGCGTAGTACGCGAGTACCGCGCAGCCCGCCGCGTAACCCAGCAGCGGCCCGCCGCCCCAGGGTGCGGCGGACAGCACCGACGGCAGCCCCCCGGGCGGAGCGGCAACAGCACCGGCCGCTCCGGCCGCCAGCAGCAGGTTGACGGCGATGTGCATGAGCGTCGGCGGGGTGTCGGCGCGGCCGAAGCAGCCGCAGGAGGCGACCACACCCCCGTTGCGCAAAGCCAGCGCGACGAAGGCTGTGAAGGCGAGGTACGACGCGGCGACAAGCGCTGCAGTCCAGCGAGCACCGGTGACGACGGCGGCAGCACTAACGGCTAGCTCGGCCGCTCCGCCCATCCGCACGACGAGCGCTGGAACCGGCAGTCCGACCGAGCGCAGCGCCCGAACGGCAGACTCCGGCCGGCGCACCTTAGGCGCCCCAGCGGCGACGAGCAGTCCGGCGGCAGCCAGCAGCGGGCCGGACCAGGGCGACACGGGCGAACCGTAACGCAGCACGGGTGTTTCGTCGTCCCTCTTGGGGGTGGCGTCGCGGCAGAGTTACCGCGAGTTGCGCACGGCCCTACCGCCGCGGGTCCTCGAGGCACAGACTGCAGTCAACGGCAGCCGCCGGCTGCCCGACCACGTGGAGGTGGCATGACCATCCGGGAGGCCCTGCGCGACGACTCCCGAGAGCTGGCGCACGACGTCGCCGAGCTGCGGCACCGGCTGCACCGCCGCCCGGAGATCGGCCTCGAGCTGCCGCAGACGCAGCGCACCGTGCTCGAGGCGTTGGACGGCCTGCCGCTGGAGGTCTCGACGGGCCGCTCGGTCTCGTCCGTCACCGCTGTCCTGCGGGGCGGTGACGGCGGCGCAAAAGGTGCTGTACCCACCCATGCGCCCACCGTCCTGCTGCGCGGCGACATGGATGCCCTGCCGGTGCAGGAGGCGCCCAGGCTCGACTACGCCAGCCAGGTTCCCGGGGCCATGCACGCCTGCGGGCACGACCTGCACACGGCGATGCTCGTCGGGGCCGCGCGGCTGCTGAGCGCGCACCGCGGCGAACTCGCCGGCGATGTGGTGTTCATGTTCCAGCCGGGCGAGGAGGGCTACGACGGCGCGTCCTACATGATCGAGGAAGGGGTGCTCGACGCCGCCGGCAGCCGGGTCAAGGCCGCGTACGGGATGCACGTGCTGTCCGCGCGCTTCCCTCGAGGCGTGTTCACCACCCGCCCCGGGACGCTCATGGCGGCGAGCGACGGGTTGTACGTGACCGTGCGGGGCGCGGGCGGGCACGGGTCGACCCCCTACCGGGCGAAGGACCCGGTGGTTGTCGCAGCCGAGATGGTCACGGCGCTGCAGACGATGGTGACCCGCCGCTTCGACATCTTCGACCCCGTCGTCGTCACCGTCGGCTCGTTCCACGCCGGCACGAAGCGCAACATCATCCCGGACGAGGCGACGTTCGACGCCACCGTCCGCAGCTTCTCCCCGGAGGCCCACGAGCGGGTGCGGACCGAGGCGGTGCGCGTGTGCCAAGGCATCGCCGCGGCGCACGGGGTCGACGTCGAGGTCAGGTACGCCGACGAGTACCCCGTGACGGTGAACGACCCCGCGCACGCCGCCTTCGCGGCCGACGTGGTGCGCGACGTGATGGGCGAGGAGCGGTACACGCCGATGGAGGTGCCCGACGCCGGCGCGGAGGACTTCTCCCGCGTGCTCGACGCGGTGCCCGGCTGCTTCCTCATGGTCGGCGCGACGCCGCACGAGGACTACGCTCGCGCTCCAACGAACCACAGCCCGCGGGCGGCGTTCGTCGACGACGTGCTCGCTGACGGCGTCCTGCTGCACGCCTCGCTGGCGGTGGCGGCCCTGCAGCGCCACGCGGCCTAGGGCAGCCAACGGTCGCACAGGTTGGCATGTCGGTCCGCGACACGCCGGGGGAGCGAACGCACACGCCAACCGGCGGGCAGCTGCTGGCCCGTGGCAGGGCGCCGCTCAGCCCAGGTGCCGTCCGAGCAGGGTTAGGTCGGCCGCCGACAGCCGGTCGCGGGCCGTCTTGGCCTGGTGCCAGTAGGGATACAGCAACGGCGGGCGGCTGACCTGCTCCAGGCGGTCGACCTCGTCGTCGGTGAGCTCGAGCTCGGCGGCCGCGAGGTTGTCGGCGAGCTGCTCACCGGTGCGGGCACCGATAACGAGCGACGTGACCGCCGGGCGGGTCAGCAACCAGGCGAGCGCTACCTGTGCAGCGGACACGTTCCGGCTCTCACCGATCTCGACGAGGACGTCGACCGTGTCGTACAGCGTGTCCTCGTCACGCACCGGCGGCTCGTCCCAGTCGGTGACGTGGCGCGATCCCTCCGGCCCCTGCGCGCCCCGCCGGTACTTGCCCGACATCAGCCCGCCGGCGAGCGGGCTCCAGACCAGCACGCCCAGGCCCTGGTCGACGGATGCGGGGATGAGCTCGTACTCGGCGTCGCGCGCCTGCAGGGAGTAGTAGATCTGCTGGCTGACGAAGCGGGGCAGCTGGCGCCGGTCGGCGATGCCGAGCGCCTTCATCAGCTGCCAGCCGGCGTAGTTGGAGCAGCCGACGTAGCGCACCTTGCCGCTGGTGAGCAGCAGGTCGAGCGCCTCGAGGGTCTCCTCCAGCGGCGTCTGGCCGTCCCACTCGTGCACTTGGTAGAGGTCGATGTAGTCGGTCCGCAGCCGGCGCAGGCTGGCCTCGCACTGGGTGACGATGGCGTGCCGCGACAGGCCGGCGTCGTTGGGGCCGCGCCCCATCGGCATCCGCACCTTGGTGGCCAGCAGCGCCGTGTCACGCCGGCCCTCCAGCGCGGCCCCGACCATCTCCTCGGACACCCCGCGGGAGTAGACGTTGGCGGTGTCGAGGAGGTTCACGCCGGCCTCGAGGCACTGGTCGATCTGCTGGCGGGCGGTGTCGACATCGGTCGAGCCGACGTCGGCGAACGACCCCGAGCCGCCGAAGGTCATCGTCCCCATGGTCAGGACCGAGACGCGAAGACCGGACGAGCCCAGCTGGCGGTAGCGCATGGCGCGCACCTACCCCGTCGGCAGCGGATGCAACGGCGGGGCTGGCCGAGGGCTGCGCCGCCGAGGCTGCCGTTCAGGCTGAGATGCTGACGCCCACGCCACCGCGCGTCTGGGCGCCGTACCGGCCGATCTCGCGCGCGAGGTCGAGCGGCCGGGTGCTGGCCTTCCCGGCGATCGCAGGCTCGTCGAGCAGCTCGGCGGGGACGAGCCACGCGACCTCGAACTCCAGGCCGTCGGGGTCCTTCGCGTACAGCGACTTGGTGGTGCTGTGGTCGGAGGCGCCGACGAGCGCGCCGAGCTCGGCCAGCCGGCCGGCGAGCCGCTCGAGCTCGGCGAGCGTGTCGACCTCCCACGCCAGGTGGTAGAGCCCGACCGACGAGCGGCCGGCCGGGGAGGCCGTGGCGCCGGCGCCGATGCCGAACAGCCCCAGGTCGTGGTCGTTCGTGGAGTCAGGGGCCCGCAGGAAGGCCGCCCCGGGGAACTGGGTGATGGGCTCGAACCCCAGCGCGCTGCGGTAGAACTCGACGCTGCGGTCGACGTCGCGGACGTAGAGGACGGCGTGGTTCAGCCGGGTGATCGCCATGAGACTCTCCTGTTCGAGGTGCTACGGGTATGATAGTTGAGGTCTCAACATAAGGAAAGGGCGTATGGCTCCCGAGCGCGTCAGCGGCACGTCCGCACCGGCAGGCGGCGCCGCCCCCCGGTGGCTGGATGCCGACGAGCAGCGCACGTGGCGGGCCTGGATGGGGTCGGCGAGGCTGATCCTCGAGACCCTGGACCGCCAGCTGTCCCAGACCGCCGACCTGCCGCACACCTACTACGAGATCCTCGTTCGCCTGTCCGAGGCACCGGGGCGCACGCTGCGCATGAGCCAGCTCGCCGACGGGGCGCTGGTGTCACGCAGCCGGCTCTCCCACGCGGTCAGTCGGCTGGAGGGCAAGGGCTGGATCCGGCGCGAGAGCTGTCCCAACGACAAGCGCGGAGCCCTCGCCGTGCTCACCAACGACGGCTTCGCCGTGCTCGCGGCCGCCGCTCCGGGGCACGTCGAGGCCGTCAGGCAGGTGCTGTTCGACCCCCTCGATGCCGCCGAGGTGCGGCAGCTCGAGGCCATCTGCTCCCGCTTGCTCGACGGGCTGCGGGCGCGGGAGGACGGGCAGCCACAGTGCTGACCCGCTACCGCCGCCGCTACGGCAGGCCGAGCAGCGACACCGCCGAACGCGCCGCCTGACCGCCGGCGCCGGTTGCCGCATCAAGGGCCCGGGGCACGTCAAGGTCGTCGAGCAGGGCGGCGAGCACCTCTTCGGCAGCGGCGCGTGACGCGTCCGGCCGGGCGGCCGCCGCGTACAGCGCATCGAGGCGTTGCTCGGCTAGGGCCAGCACCTCCGGCGTCCACTGCCAGTCGGCGTCCCACCGCCGGTCAAGCAGCGCCAATCGCAGGGCAGCGGGCCGCGCGGTCGTGAGGACCTCGCTGACCAGCACGAGGTTGCCGGTCGATTTCGCCATCTTCGCCCCGCCCACCCCAACCGTGCCGACGTGCATCCAGGCGCGCGCGAAGGGGTGCACGCCGGTGACCGCCTCGGCCTGCGCGGCCTCGTAGGCGTGGTGCGGGAAGCGCAGGTCGGCGCCGCCGGTGTGCAGGTCGAGCGCGGGGCCGAGCACGGTCAGGGCCATCGCCGCGCACTCGGCGTGCCATCCCGGGCGACCGGGTCCCCACGGGCTCGGCCAGGCGACGACACCGCCACCACCGGCCCCGGCGTCGAGGTCGCCTTCTGATGCCTGCCAGACCGCGACGTCGAGCGGGTCGTCCTTTGCGGGGTCGTCGACCCGCCCCCCGGCAGCGCCTGCGGCGGCGAGGGCGGCCTCTCGATCGAGCCCCGCCCGCGCGGCCACCTCGGCGCCGCGGAAGTAGACCGAGCCGTCCCGCTCGTACGCGGATCCGCCGGCAAGGAGCGCGGCAGCCAGGGCGATGACCTGCGGGACGTAGGTGCGTGCCCGTGGCTCGTGCGCAGGTGTCCGCACGCCGAGGGCCGTCATGTCGCGCTCGAAGTCGAACTGCTGCAGCGCCGCGAGCCGGTCGTAGCGGACGTCGGCAGCGCGGGCAGCGGCGAGCATGTCGTCGTCGAGGTCGGTCACGTTGCGGCAGACGTCGACCTCGACGCCGGTGGCGCGCAGCACCCGCACCGCGGTGTCGGTCCAGACGAACGTCGATGCGTGTCCGAGGTGGGTCGTGTCGTACGGCGTGATGCCGCAGACGTAGACCCGCGCGCGGCCGACGATCGGCAGCGGCGTCCCGTGCAACGACAGGACGCGGGGGGCGGCCTGGCTGGGGTCCGGTCTGGGCACCTTCGCCACTCTGCCACCCCCGGCGCGCCCCTGCCCAAGCGTCCCTGCCGGTACCGGCGTACCCGGCTGGCAGGATCGCCCGCATGGCGACGGCAGTGGTGACAGGGGCGAGCAGTGGCATCGGCGCGGCGACGGCACGGTCGTTGGCGGCTGCCGGCTTCGACGTGGTGCTGGGGGCGCGCCGCACGGGCCGGCTGCAGCAGGTCGCCGACGAGGTGGGCGGCCGGGCGCTGCCGCTCGACGTCACCGACACGGCTTCGGTGGCTGCTTTCGCCGCGGGGGTCACGGCTTGTGACGTTCTGGTCAACAACGCCGGCGGGGCCAAGGGCCTGGCCCCGGTGGACGAGGCCGACGAGGAGGACTGGCGCTGGATGTACGACGCCAACGTGCTCGGCACGATGCGGGTCACCCGCGCGCTGCTGCCTCAGCTTAAGCAGGCGGCCGCTGGTGTGGTCGTCAACCTCGGCTCTGTGGCCGGCGTCGAGGTCTACCCCGGCGGTGGCGGCTACACGGCGGCCAAGCACGGGCTGCGGGCCGTCACCGAGACGCTGCGCCTGGAGCTGCTCGGCAGCGGCATCCGGGTCAGCGAGGTGGCGCCCGGGCTGGTGGAGACCGAGTTCAGCCTCGTCCGGCTCGGCGACCAGGCGGCGGCCGACAAGGTGTATGCCGGGCTGACGCCGCTGACGGCCGATGACGTCGCCGAGACCATCGCGTGGGTGGTCACCCGCCCGCCCCACGTCAGCCTCGGCTACGTCCGCATCACGCCGACCGACCAGGCGGACGCCACGCGCAGCCATCGCCGCGACAGCTGAGCTGGCCGCCCAGGTCACGGAGGGCAGGTGCGACCGCTCTAGGCTGCACCGCGACCGCTCAACGCTGTACCGCGGCGCGACGGGGAACGAGGAGACCATGAAGCTCAGCAACCAGTTCGCCGGCGGCGGTGTCGCGGGCAAGCTCGCCGGCCAGCTCGCCAACAAGGTCGTGACGCAGGTGTCCAACCAGGTCGGCGCCATGGTGGTGCTCGCCGGGACCGGCGTGGCGCGACCGGTCCGTCCCGACCGCGCGCTCGGCATGGGCCTCGCCGTCGTGCGCTGGGGGATCACGCCAGCAGCGGGCCTGGCGGCAGGGGCGGCCCGCTACCCCAACGACACCGCGCTCATCGACGACCTCGGCTCGCTCACCTACCGGCAGATGGACGAGATGTCGAGCGCCATTGCCACCGGGCTGCGGCAACGCGGCGTCGTCGACGGCGCCGCGGTGGGCGTGCTGCTGCGCAACTCGCGCTGGTTCCTGCTGGCCTTCGCGGCGCTTGCCAAGGCGGGCGCCGACGTCGTCCTGCTCAACACCGGCTTCGGCGCCGAGCAGCTCGGCGACGTGTGCGTCCGCGAAGGTGTCAGTGCCCTCATCCTCGACGAGGAGTTCGAGGGACTGCTGGGGAGCACACCCGCGGGACTGCTTCGGGTGCTCGCCTGGCAGGACGGCGGCAGCGCCAGCACCGGCGGTACCGGCGACACGGTGACGATGGCGGAGCTAGCGGCGACCCGCCCGTCGATCGGCCGCCCCTCGCACCAGAGCAGGGCCGTCATCCTGACCAGCGGCACGACGGGCACCCCCAAGGGCGCCCCCCGCGGTGCCACCGGCGGGATAGAGCCGGCCGCCGCGATCCTGTCCGGCATCCCGCTGAAAGCGCGCGGGCGGACGGTCATCGCCGCGCCCCTGTTCCACTCCTGGGGGATGGCGCACCTGGGCCTGGCGCTGCTGCTGAGCAGCACGATCGTGATCACGTGCAAGTTCGACCCCGAGAAGGTCCTGCAGCTGATCGAACAGCACAAGGCGAACGCCCTCGCCGTCGTCCCGGTGATGATGTCCCGGATGCTCGAGCTCGACCCCGGGGTGCGGGCCAGGTACGACACCTCCAGCCTCAAGGTCGTGGCCGCCAGCGGCTCGAAGCTGCCGGGAGACCTCTCGAGCCACTTCATGGACGCGTTCGGCGACGTCGTCTACAACCTCTACGGCTCGACCGAGGTGGCGTACGCGACCGTTGCCTCGCCGCGGGACCTGCGAGAGGCGCCCGGTACGGCCGGGCGGGTGCTGATGGGCACCACCATCAAGCTGATCGGCGACGACGGCAACGAGGTGCCGCGAGGCCAGATCGGGCGCATCTTCGTTGGCAACCCGCTGCTGTTCGAGGGCTACACCGGCGGGGAGGACAAGGACCGGCTCGGCGACCTGATGGCCAGCGGTGACATCGGCCGCTTCGACGACGCGGGGCGGCTGTTCATCGAGGGCCGCGACGACGAGATGATCATTTCTGGCGGCGAGAACGTCTACCCCGGCGAGGTCGAGGAGCTGCTCGCCAAGCATCCCAAAATCCGTGAGGTGGCCGTCGTCGGCGTCGAGGACGAGACGATGGGCCAGCGGCTGCACGCCTACGTCGTGCCGGCCAGCGACCTCACCACCGAAGAGGTCAAGGCGCACGTCAAGGACAAGCTCGCCCGGCACAAGGTGCCCCGCGACGTCACGTTCCTCGACGAGCTGCCGCGCAACGCCACCGGGAAAGTGATCAAGCGCGAGCTCGGCAAGAATTGAGCGGCGCAAATGCACGGCGGTTCGGCTCGCCGTGCCCGGTACGGGCCGATTGTTGGCGCCGCGCTGCGGCCGGCAGGGGTGGACCGGCGTGCATCCGTGCCCGTGCGTCCGCCGCACGGCTCCTGAGCGGTGGCCCGCTGGCCGGGGGCACGAAGTGTCGGATGTCGCGGGCGCAATTGCACTGTGCTCCGGCTTGCCGTGCCCGGTATGGGCCGGTTGGTGGCGCCGCGCTGCGGCCGGCAGGGATCCACCGGAGTGCATCCGTGCCCGTGCGTCGAGAGGCTGACGCCTGGCGGGCGGGCAGCTGGCTTGCGGCACGCAGCCCGGCTCGCCCTACCGCGGGCTAGAACCCCTCGAACAAGGTTGGCAGTGCGGGTTCTCCGCGCGAGAGCTGGAAGGCCTCGCGCGGCAGCTCCTCGCGACTCTTCAGCCATCGCTCTCGCGCGTCGTCGACGGTGGAGGTGTCGACCCGCTCGCCAGCGCGCAACAGGGGCACGATCAGATCCCGTTCGTCCTGGCGCCGCGCCGCATCGCCGGCGAGCCGCACCACATCCGCGACAGCCCGCCCGGCACCGCTGCCCGACTCCAGCCGGCGGCCGACTACCTTGCGGCCACCGCGCGACGGCTTGCCCGTCGAGCGCTTGGCAACCGGGACGCCGTCGCGCTCGACCAGCTTGAACACGAACCCGGCTGTTGGCGCGCCCGATCCCGTGACGAGCGAGGTGCCGACGCCGTAGCTGTTCACTGGTGCGGACGCGAGCCCGGCGATGGCGAACTCGTCGAGGTCGCTGGTCACGACGATCCGGGTCTGCTCGGCCCCGAGCTCGTCGAGCTGCTCGCGCACCTCGTGTGCCAGCGCGTTCAGGTCACCGCTGTCGAGGCGCACCGCGCCGAGCTCGGGACCCGCGACCTCGACCGCCGTCTGCACGCCGGCCCGGACGTCGTAGGTGTCGACGAGCAGCGTCGTCCCCGGGCCGAGCGCGGCGACCTGCGCGCTGAAGGCCGAGCGCTCGTCGTCGTGGGCCAGGATGAACGCGTGGGCGCTGGTGCCCGAGGTCGGGACGCCGTACCGCCGCCCGGCCTCGAGGTTGGACGAGCCCCGGAACCCGGCGATGTAGGCGGCGCGCGCCGCCGCGACGGCAGCCAGCTCGTGGGTGCGCCGCGAGCCCATCTCGACGCAGGGCCGCTCGCCCGCCGCCCCCGACATGCGCCCTGCCGCCGCTGCGATCGCGCAGTCGTGGTTAAGCACCGACAGCAGCATCGTCTCGAGCACCACGCACTCGGCGAAGCTGCCGCTGACCGTCAGCACCGGCGTGTTCGGGAACCAGGCCTCGCCCTCGGCCATGCCGTCGACGTCGCCGCGGAACCGGTAGTCGGCGAGCCAGGCGAGCGTGGGCTCGTCGACGACCCCCCGCTGCTGCAGGTCGGCGAGCTCGCCCGGACCGAAGCGGAACTCGGCGAGCGCGTCGAGCACTCGGCCTGTGCCGGCGACGATGCCGTAGCGCCGCCCGACCGGAAGCGAGCGGCTGAACACCTCGAACACCGACGAGCGCTGCGCCGCACCTGACGTCAGCGCACCCTGCAGCATGGTGAGCTCGTAGTGGTCGGTCAGTAGCGCGGTACTTCCGGTACTTCCGGTACTTCCGGTACTTCCGGTACTGCCGGTGCTGCCGCGGTCGGGGCTGTCCGAGATGCGCTGCATACGGGCAGAATAGGAGGCATGGGCGCTGCAACAGCCGAGCCGGACGTCCTCGAGCGCACCAACGTCGGGACCGTCCCCGACGACGAGGTCGTCGCCGACCGTCCCTGGGTCACCCTGGTGTGGAACGACCCGGTCAACCTGATGCCCTACGTCACCCACGTGTTCCAGAAGCTGTTCGGCTACAGCCGCGCGAAGGCGACGGAACTGATGCTCGACGTCCACCAGCGGGGGCGCGCCGTAGTCTCCAGTGGCACGCGCGAGGAGATGGAGCGTGACGTCACCCGGCTGCACGCCGCTGGGCTCTGGGCCACGCTCACGCACGACTCGTGAAACCGTTCCGTCGCAAGGGCCCGGCGATCGTCGCCTCCTTCGACGTCAACGAGGTGACGCTGCTGCGCACCCTTGTTCGTGACATCGACGCCATGCTCGCGCCCGGGCCGGCAGAAGGTCCGGAGGGGGCGGGCGACCCAGCCGATGATCCGCCCGGTCAGGAGCCGCTCGACCCGCTGCACGCGATCGTCGGACTCCCCGCGGGTCCCGGTCCGGAGCACCCGAGCGACCCGGTGCTCGCCCGGCTGCTGCCCGACGCCTACGGCGACGACGACGAAGCCGCGAGCGACTTCCGCCGCTTCACCGAGTCTGAGCTGCGCGAGACGAAACGGGGTGCCCTCGCCGTGCTGGCGGCGAGCCTTCCGGCCGCCGCCGGCAAAGTCCGCCTTACCGAGGAGCAGGCCGAGGCATGGCTCGCCGCGCTTAATGACATCCGCCTCGCGCTGGGGGTGCAGCTGGGCGTCGCGGAGGAGTGGTACCTCGAGCTGGAGCGCCTCAGCCCCACGTCACCGCGGGGACGCCGCCTGCTGATCTACGACGTGCTCACCCACTGGCAGAGCTCGCTGCTCGCGGCGGTCACCGGCTACGACGACTGACCGGCACGACGACTGACTGGCACTTACGACTGACCGGCACGACGACTGGCCCGAAGCCCGTCGGATAGCGTCGCTACGTGCTTCGCCTGCCCCGTGCCCACCGCGACGCGATCGTGGCGCACGCTCGGCGCGACCATCCCGACGAGGCATGCGGAGTGATCGCGGGCCGCGGCGGCGAGCCCGAGCGCTTCATCCCGATGCAGAACGCTGCCCGCTCGCCGACGTTCTACGAGTTCGACTCGATGGCGCTGCTGCGGCTCTACCGCGAGATGGACGAGCGCGACGAGGAGCCCGTCGTCATCTACCACTCGCACACCGCGACCGAGCCCTACCCGTCGCGCACCGACATCTCCTTCGCCTCGGAGCCGGGCGCCCACTACGTGCTCGTCTCCACCCGGGAGCCTGACGTCGACGAGCTGCGCAGCTACCGCATCGTCGACGGCCGGGTCGAGGAGGAGAGCGTCGACATCGTCTGACGATCCCGCCGCCCGCCAACACGCGGCGGCCGCCCCATCCGGAATGACCAGCCCCTCAGCCATGTTGGAGTGAACTGTGTCCGTGCAGGTGAAGGTCCCGACCATCCTCCGTAGCTACACGGGGGGCCAGAAGTCTGTCGCCGCCTCCGGCACGACCGTCGAGGAGGTCTTCACTGACCTCGACACCCAGCACCCGGGTTTGCGTCAGCGCCTTGTCGCCGACGACGGCGGGCTGCACCGGTTCGTCAACATCTACATCAACGACGAAGACGTCCGCTTCCTCGGTGCCCTGCAGGCGCCCATCAACGAGGGCGACACCGTCACCATTCTCCCCGCCGTCGCGGGCGGCTGAGCCCTCCCGCCGTGCGCTTCGACAGCCTCGTCGACTCCGTCGGGCATACGCCGCTCGTCGGACTGCCGCGGCTGTCCCCCTCGCCCGACGTGCGGCTGTGGGCCAAGCTCGAGCAGGACAACCCCACCGGGTCGATCAAGGACCGCGCCGCGCTCGGGATGATCGACGCCGCTGAGAAGGCGGGCCGGCTGCACCCGGGCGCCACGGTGCTCGAGCCGACGTCGGGCAACACCGGCATCTCCCTGGCAATGGTCTGCCAGCAGCGCGGCTACCGCCTCGTGTGCGTGATGCCGGAGAACACCTCGATCGAGCGGCGTCAGCTGCTGACGATGTGGGGCGCGGAGGTCATTTCCTCGCCGGCTGCCGGTGGCTCCAACGAGGCGGTGGCGATGGCCAAGCGCGTCGCCGCCGAGCACCCAGACTGGGTGATGCTCTACCAGTATGGCAATCCGGCTAACGCGCAGGCACACTACGACACCACCGGGCCCGAGATCCTCGAGGACCTGCCGACGATCACCCACTTCGTGGCCGGGCTAGGGACGACCGGCACCCTCATGGGCTGCGGTCGCTACCTGCGTGAGCAGCGCCCCGACATCGCGATTATCGCGGCCGAGCCCCGCTACGGCGAGGTGGTCTACGGGTTGCGCAACATCGACGAGGGTTTCGTGCCGGAGCTGTACGACGCAGACGTGCTCACCCGCCGGTTCAGCGTCGGGCCGCGCGAGTCGGTGCGCCGGACCCGCGAGCTGGTGGAGCGCGAGGGCATCTTCGCCGGCATCTCGACCGGCGCCATCCTGCATGCCGCGCTCGCCGTCGCCGACCAGGAGGTGCGTGCCGGCCGCGAGGCCGACATCGCTTTCATCGTCTGCGACGGCGGGTGGAAGTACCTGTCGACCGGGGCCTACGCGGGCACGCTCGAGGAGGCGGAGGCGGCGCTCGAGGGGCAGCTCTGGGCATGAGCCGCCTGTGACTGGATCGACACGATCGGGGACCGCCGCGGGCGTAACCGGGCCGTAACCTGACACCACTTGGCTGCAGCGCCAGGGTGGTGCCGACGACGCAGGAGCCCCGGTGAGCGATGCGCCGATCGGCGTCTTCGACTCCGGCGTCGGCGGGCTGACCGTGGCGCGATCGATCCTCGACCAGCTGCCCCACGAGCCCCTGCTCTACATCGGCGACACCGCACATGGACCGTACGGTCCGCAGCCGATCGCCGAGGTCCGCCGGCACGCTCTCGCGGTGATGGACCGCCTGGTCGACGAGGGCGTGAAGCTGCTGGTCATCGCGTGCAACTCCGCCAGCGCGGCCTGCCTGCGTGACGCCCGAGAGCGCTACGCCGTTCCCGTGGTCGAGGTCATCCTGCCGGCGGTGCGGCGTGCGGTGCAGGCCACGCACAACGGCAGGGTCGGCGTGATCGGCACCCGCGCCACCATCGCCAGCCGCTCCTACGAGGACGCCTTCGCCGCCAACCCAGCGATCCGGGTGACGAGTGCCGCCTGCCCCCGGTTTGTCGAGATGGTGGAGCGCGGCGAGACCAGCTCGCCGCAGCTGCTGGCACTGGCCGAGGCGTACCTGGAGCCGGTGCTGGGCGCCGGGGTCGACACGCTCATCCTCGGGTGCACGCACTACCCGCTGCTGGCGGGCGTGCTGTGCTACGTCGCCGGCGATCAGGTCGCGCTGGTCAGCAGCGCCGACGAGACCGCCCGCGACGTCTTTCGCGTCCTCGCGCGCCAGGACCTGTTCCGGGACCCTTTGCTGCCGCCGCCGCGGCACAGTTTCCGGGCCACCGGCGATCCGGAACCGTTCGCGCGGCTCGGCCATCGCTTCCTCGGTCCCGAGATCGGCGTGGTTGCTGGTACCGCCGCGGGCTGCGCGGTTGATGCGGTGCCGGCCGCTCGAGTAGGTGCCGGGGCCTGATGCAGCTGACCATCCTCGGCAACTCCGGCACCTTCCCCGCCCCCGGACGCCCGTGCTCGTCCTACCTCGTGGAGCACGAGGGCTTTCGCCTGCTCGTCGATGCTGGCAACGGCGCCCTCGGCGCGCTGCAGGCCCATTGCGGGCTGCTCGATGTCGACGCCATCGTCCTCAGCCACTTGCACGGCGACCATTGCCTGGATCTCGTCGCCTACTCCTACGCCCGCCGCTACCACCCCGACGGGATGGCGCCGCGGCTGCCCGTGTGGGGACCGCGCGGGACGCAGCGCCGGCTGTGCGGGGCGTTCGAGACCTGGCCCAGTGACCAGCTGGACGACGTCTTCGACTTCCACGAACTCGCTGTCGGGACGGTCGAGGTCGGGCCCTTCGCCGTCACCGCTGACCACGTGTCGCACCCCATCGACGCCTTCGGGCTGCGGATCAGCGCGGGGGGCCGCAGCCTCGCCTACTCCGGCGACACCGCTCCCTGCGACCCGCTCGACGTCCTCGCGGCAGGGGTCGACGTGTTCCTGTGCGAGGCGTCGTGGCTGCACTCGGCGGACAACCCCGTCGGGGTGCACATGTCCGGGCGGGAGGCGGGAGAGTCCGCCACCCGGGCCGCCGTCGGCCGGCTGCTGCTGACCCACATCGTGCCGTGGGTCGACCCGCAGGCGGCGCTGGCCGAGGCGGGCACCACCTTCTCCGGCCACCTCGGGCTCGCCGAGCAGGGCCGGACGTACGACTTTTGAGCCGCGCTGGGCCCCTGCGCGAAGCGTCGAGTGGAGGTCGCCGTCTGGCAGGCTGGCGAGCATGGCTGCCTCACCGGATACTCGCCGCCCCGATGACCGACGCCCCGACGAGCTGCGTGCCGTCACTATCACCCGCGGCTGGCTGCCACACGCGGAGGGCTCGGTGCTCGTCGAGTTCGGCCGCACCCGCGTGCTGTGCGCCGCCAGTGCCCGCCCCGACGTCCCACGCTGGCGCAAGGGCAGCGGCCTGGGCTGGGTGACCGCCGAGTACGCGATGCTGCCGCGCGCCACCCACACCCGCAGCGACCGCGAGTCAGTCAAGGGCAAGATCGGTGGCCGGACCCACGAGATCAGCCGGCTCGTCGGCCGCTCGCTGCGGCCGTGTCTGGACCTGAAGGCGCTCGGCGAGGCGACGATCACGCTCGACTGCGACGTCCTCGTGGCCGACGGCGGCACCCGTACCGCTGCCATCACGGGTGCCTACGTGGCGCTGTGCGACGCGGCCCGCTGGCTCGGTAAGCCGCAGGCCATGGTCCAGAGCGTCTCGGCCGTCAGTGTCGGGGTGATCGACGGCGAGCCGCGGCTCGACCTCTGCTACGAGGAGGACGTCAAGGCCGGCACCGACATGAACGTCGTCTGCACCGGCGACGGGGAGTTCGTCGAGGTGCAGGGCACGGCCGAGGGGGCCCCGTTCGACCGCAAGACGCTTGACGCCCTGCTCGACCTCGCGGTGGCAGGCTGCGCCGACCTCGACCGGATGCAGCGCGACGTGCTGGCAGCCGAGCTCGGCCGGGCCGCCGGCTCGGACGCGCTCTAGCAGCCGTGACGGAGTGCGTCGTGCCCCAGCCCGTCCCGTTGCCGCAGGAGCTCGTCCTCGCCAGCCGCAACCAGGGCAAGCTCGTCGAGCTGCGGCGCATCCTCGACGAGGCGGTGCGCGGGCTCGTCGTCCTCAGCGCCCTGCCCGACACGGCGCCGGAGCCCGTGGAGACCGGAGCGAGCTTCGAGGAGAACGCCCTCATCAAGGCCCGCTCGGCTGTCGCGGCGACAGGTCGTTCAGCGCTCGCCGACGACAGCGGGCTCGCCGTCGACGCGCTCAACGGAATGCCGGGCGTGCTGTCGGCTCGCTGGGCCGGGGCTCGGCGCGATGACGCGGCCAACCTGCAGCTGCTGCTCGAGCAGCTGGCCGACGTGCCGGACGAGCGGCGTGGGGGCGGCTTCGTCTGCGCCGCGGCGCTGGTGACCCCGGGCGGGCTGGAGCACGTCGTGCTCGGGCACCTGCGCGGCACCATCGCCCGTGCTCCCCGGGGCAGCGGCGGCTTCGGCTACGACCCGGTACTGGTGCCGGACGGCGAGGATCGGACCACCGCCGAGATGTCGCCGGGGGACAAGGACGCGATCAGTCACCGCGGCCGCGCCTTCCGCGCCCTGGCCGCGGCCCTGCCCCAGCTGCTGGGCTGACCGGCTAGCTCGCTGGCGCGATCAGGAGACGCGGAAGGTCTTGATCGTCACCTTGGTCTTCGGGGCGCCGTCGCCGGACCCGTTGCTGTTGGTCGAGCCGGCCTTGGCGACCTTCTGGACGACGTCGAGCCCGGCTGTCACCTTGCCGAACGGCGTGTACTGAGGCGGCAGCGGTGTTGCCCGGTAGCAGATGAAGAACTGGCTGCCGCCGGTGTGCGGCTGGCCAGTGTTGGCCATCGCCATGGTGCCCGCCGGGTAGGTCGCGCCGGTCAGGTTCTCGTCCGGAATCGTGTAACCGGGGCCGCCGCTGCCGCTGCCGGTCGGGTCTCCGCACTGCAGCACGAAGATTCCCTCGGTCACCAGTCGGTGGCAGGTCGTGTCGTCGAAGAACTTCTTCTGGGCGAGGTGGGTGAACGAGGCGACCGTGCAGGGTGCCTTGCTGCCGAGCAGGGTGGCCTTGACCGTCCCGACAGACGTCACGATGGTCGCGGTGACGTTCTTGCCGCCGGTCGTCTTCGTAGCCGGCGGCAGGCCGGGGTTCTTGCCGCCGGTCGACCCACCGGCCTCGGTGGTGAAGTCACACTGCCCGGCAACCGTGGCCGCGCTGGGGGCGGCCGAGGACGGCGGCGCTCCTGCGGCTGCGGAGGACGAAGCGCTCGACGGCGCGGTCACCGACGGCGCGCCGCTGACGTCGGTCGAGCTGCAAGCGGCCAGACCGAGGCTGAGCAGTCCGGCGACGGTCAGCAGGGACAGCGGGCGAGGGCGGGTGTTCAGCACGAGGAGAGTCTGCCTCAGCTACCTGCCAGCGTCGCCGACCACGCGAGCGACACGCCTTCGAGTGCGGAAGGGGGGATTCGAACCCCCACGCCCGAAGGCAACGGCACCTAAAGCCGCCGCGGCTGCCATTACGCCACTCCCGCTCGGCTCCAGTATGACGCGCTGTTCACCCCACCGGGTTAGTGTGTCGATGACCTCTGGCCCGGTTAAGCCCGCCGTAGGTGACCGACCGGAAGAGGGTCTGAGGATGAAGCTGCACCTGGCGCTCGGCGCCGTCGCGCTGGCAGTCCCGCTGACTGCCTGCTCCACCGCGCCCGGCGTCCCCTTGCCGCAGCCCTACACCTGCACCCCTGCCCAGGCCCTGCACGGGGTTCCTAGCGGCCCGGTGGCGATCAGCACTTTCACCTGCACGGCCGGGGCGGGACTCATCGCCAGCACGGTCAGGATCGAGCGCAGGACGGCGACCGGGTGGACCACCATCGCGACGGGCCCCACCCACTCCCTGCGTGCCCCCGCAACGGTCAGCTCCGAGACGGTGCAGTACTGCCACGGGGTTACCCCTGAGGTCATCCGCGCTGTCGCCACCGACGTGGTGCTCAACGGCAGGAGCCAGCGGGACTACGCCGGCTCGGCCGTCTCCCTCAACTGCTGACTCCCGCGCCCGGGTTCGCTGCCCTTATTCCCCATGCCCGGGCACGACGGCGAGTCCGCGGCGTCGTGCCGCTTCAGCCAACCGGTCGTCGAACGACGCGATGCGCGCCCGCGCGTCCTCGGCGGTGAGTAGCACGCAGCAGTCAGGCATCTTCAGACCGGTGTCGGCGCGAAGGTGGGCGATTCGAACTGCCGTGTCCGCCGGGAACGGCTTCTCCTGCACATCGAGGTCGCGCAGGAAACCGAGCACCTCTGGCAGTCGGTTGTCTCGGGCCGGCACCACGAGCACCTCGGCCAGGGTCAGGGGGTTCACCATCAGGGCCTCGTCCACGGACCTGATGAGCAGCGCCTGCGCAGCCTCGTGGTGCGCGTCGGTCGCGTCCAAGTAGCCGATCAGCACGCTTGCCTCCAGCAGGATCAAGCAGGCCACTCGTCCCGGAGACGGGGCAGGTACTCGGGCCCGTAGGCGCCCGTGAGGGCACCGCTACCGCGCTGGATCGCTGCCAGCCGACGCTGCCGGCGCTCGGCGTCCTCCTTCTGGGCAGACCGATGCCCCTGAATCGCTAGGCGAGCGAGGAGTTGCGGTCGGCTCAGGTGCGGCCAGCGCACGGCAGCCGCATCCAGGGCAGCAGCAAGCTCGTCGGTCTCGGTCACCACGTGACGTGGACGCGTTGTCGGCACGTCTGAAGTGTAACACCTACCGCGAAGGTGTCACACCACAGCGCCTAGGACGAAGGTATTCCCGCCGTGGTCTGCCAGAAGCCGCAGTGGTGGAACGCAGCGAACGCGCCGCGAGCGAGCGGAGCCTGCGCCTGCGGGGTCAGCGACTGGACCGCGTCGCCGCTGCGGGTGTAGCTCGGCCACGCCGGCAGCCCGCTGCCGTTCGGGTCGCCCGACCGGATGAAGCGGGTCCAGTAGCCGATCATCGTGTCCGACAGCCGCTGGGACGCCGCCGGCAGCGGGATCCGTCCGCCCGGGGGGAACAGGAACGCGATCTCGGAGGCGTGGAACGCGCCCTGCGGGGTGTTCTTGTCCTGGACGAACGGCGGGGAGTTCGGGTCGTTGAACTCGTAGGCGAACGTCGGGACGGAGCCGCTGTAGAGCAGGTCGTCGGCCCGGGCGCGGCAGGAGAAATTGTTGTCGGTCTTGAGCGCTGCGTACGCGAGGTTGGGCGAGGGGTAGCGCGAGGCCGGGTACTCGGCGAGCACCGCGTCTGCTGTGCCGGGGTACTCCGCGCGGACCCGGGCTGCGTACGTCGCCGGGGTCAGCGGCTTGCCGAGATCGACGCCGTCGTCGCCGCCGAGTTCGGCCCCGAGCGCTTCGCGACCGCGGTGCTGTCGCGGCTGGACCTCGCCAACGGCAAGCTGCGCTGGGTCAACGCCGGCCACCCCGAGCCACTGATCCTGCGCGACGGCGGGATGGTCCGCACCACCGGGCAGCCACCCGACCTGCCGCTGGGCCTCCAGGAGACCAAGCGGACCTGCGGCGAGGCCACGCTGCAGCCGGGCGACCGGGTGCTGCTCTACACCGACGGCATCGTCGAGGCCCGTTCCCCCGAGGGGGAGTTCTTCGGTGAGCAGCGCCTGGCCGACTTCGTCATCCGCTCCGCCGCCTCGGGCCTGCCGGCACCTGAGACGCTGCGGCGGCTCATGCGCGAGATCCTCGAGCACCAGGCCGACCAGCTGCAGGACGACGCCAGCATCGTGATCCTGGAGTGGCGCACCGGCACCGAGTACGAGCTGGACTTCTGACGCTTCCGGCGTCGTCCTGAGGGGAGAGGGTGCCTGCGCGGCGTCGGCTGGTGCAGCACCGCGGACGGTGTCAGCGGTCGGCCTGGACCCACACGGTCTTGCCGGCCGTGTGGCGGTCGATCCCCCACTGCAACCCGCTGCCGTCGACGATCGCGAGGCCGCGGCCCGACGCGGCGTCGGCCGGGGCGAGACAGGGCTGCGGCAGGCGGGGTGTTCTCGTCGCTGACCTCGACGCGCACCTGACCGGCGGTGGCGATGACCCTGATCGAGTACTCGGTCCGGGCGTGCATCACCGCGTTCGTCGCGAGCTCGTTCGCAGCCATGATCAGCGTGTCAGCGAGGTCACCGCCGGCCTCGTCCGACAGCAGGGCCTGGATTGCCTGCCGCAGGAAGCGGCGAGCACGCGAGACCGATGGAGTGTCAGGCTCGAACTGCTCTACGACAGGGTCTGCGGGCACTTCCATTTGCTACCCCCGCGCTGACCCCGCACAGGACGCCAGGCGCCGGCCGATGACAGTCACGCAGGTTGCGGCGTGGGCACTGCTCGCGCAGGCGCAGCGGAGTTACCGTGAGCCGCTGCCGACGACGGGCCAGGGAGGTCGTTTGAACCGGTCAGTCGCCGCGAGTCGTCGGCAGTTCCTCGGAGGCTCCCTCGCCGCCGCCGCCGCCCTGGCCACCGGGTGCTCCGGCGCATCCTCGCGGGCGCCCGGGTCGACGGCGACCACGGCCGGCACTCCGACCACGGCGCGGGTGCGGCCGATGGGCACTGCTGCCCCGCGGCCACCCCAGCTGCCGGTGACGAAGGATCCGGCGGTGATCGCGGCCCGGGCTGTCGTCCCCGTGCTGTGCTGGCACCAGCTCCGGGACTGGCAGCCCTCCGACGGCGCCTACGCGCGGCGGCTGCTGATCTGCCCTCCGGCCCGGTTCCGTGCGCAGCTCGATGCGCTGGCGGGCGCGGGCTACACCGCGATCTCGCCGGATGCCTACCTGGCCCACCTCACGACAGGCGCGGCGCTGCCGGCCAAGCCGGTGCTGCTCAGCTTCGATGACAGCCAGGGCAGCCAGATGACCGAAGGGCTGCCGCAGCTGCGCCGCCGCTCGATGACCGCCGCGTTCTTCGTCATGACGGTGGTGCTGGGCAAGTCCGGCTGGATGAGCCGCGACGACCTGCGCCGGCTCGACGCCGCGGGGATGACCGTCGCCGCGCACACCTGGGACCATCACCGGGCCGACCGGTACACCGCCGCTGACTACCCCGTGCAGTTCGACCAGCCGCGGGAGCTGCTGGAGAAGGTGGTCCGCACACCGGTGCGGCACTTCGCCTACCCGTACGGCGCGTGGAACAGCTCCGACCTCGGGCCGCTGCGCTCGGCGGGCTACCTCACCGCGTTCCAGCTGCAGGAGCAGGCGATGGACCGGCAGGCGCCGCTGCTCACCCTGCGGCGCACGCTCGTCACCTCCACCTGGAGCGGCGCCGACCTGCTCGCTCAGCTGCGAGCCACGGCGCTGTAGCAGCCGGCCGGTCACCGGTCCGGCCAACGGGGTCCTATGCCGCTACGCCGAGGTCGCGCAGCAGTCGCTCGACGTGTCCCGTCGCCTTCACGTTGTCCTGCGCCGAGTCGACCGTCCCGTCGGCGGCGACGACAACCGTCGACCGGATGACCCCGATGCTCGTCCGGCCGTACAGGGTCTTCTCGCCCCACGCGCCGTAGGCCTCGAGCACTCCGTGGTCGGGGTCCGACAGCAGCGGGAAGCTCAGCCCCTGCGCGTCGCGGAACGCCGCGAGCGCCTCGGGGCCGTCGGGCGACACCCCGACGACGGCGACGCCCGCGCGGTCCAGCACCGACAGGTTGTCGCGGAAGTCGCATGCCTGCGTGGTGCAGCCGGGCGTCGAGGCAGCCGGGTAGAAGTAGACGGCGACGCGCCGGCCGCGGTAGCTCGACAGGCTGACCGGCTGGCCGTCTGCGTCGGGCAGCGTGAAGTCGGGGGCGGGGGCACCGGGTTCGAGGCGTGGCACGCCTGGCAGGCTACGACGCTGGCTCGCGAGAGGGAGACGCGCCGAGCGTGCTATGGCGCGAGCACCCACTGCGCGCCCTCGGGGGTGTCACGCACCTCGACCCCGAGCTCGGTCAGCCGGGTACGGACCCCGTCGGCTTCGGCGAAGCGCTTGCCGGCCCTGGCGCCGGCTCGCAGACTTAGCAGCTCGTCGATGAACGGGCCCACGACTTCACGCCGGTCGACGGCACCGACCTTGGCAAGCTCGCCGAGCCGGACCACCATCGCGCGCAGCGCCGCCCGGGCGCGGTCGGTGTCGTCGGACTGCAGCGTGTCGGTCGACCACGCCAGCATCTCGTCGTCGAGCGCCAGCACCGCGCGCACAGCTGCGTCGACGTCGCGGGCGGCCATCGCGGCGTCGAAGCTCGCGGTCAGCTCGCGGACCCGCGTGGCGAGGGACGCGGCGACCGTGGATGTACCGCCTGCCGCAGGATGGCCCGGCGCCGGCGCCGTCGGTGAGGAACCCGCCGACGCTCCTGTGGCAGTGGCGGCAGCCAGGGACGCCGTCTCGAGGGTGGTCCCGGCCGGGTGCACCGTCGACACGCCGTCGCGGCGCACGGTCAACCCGCCGCGTCCCACGACGGCCGTGGTGCCGGCGTCGAGGTCGATCACCGCGGCGGTGTGCTCGTCGACCCCGAGGACGAAGGCGCCTTCGGGCAGCATCGCCTCCATCGCCTGCAGGCGGCGCTCGCCGAGGTAGCAGAAGCGGGTGTCGTGGTTGCCGCCCTCGGCGTTGTCGTAGTGCGGGATGACGGCGGCCGACAGGCCGGTCACCCGCGAGAGCAGGTCGAGCCCGTCCAGCCAGGCCGGCGGGTCGCCGCACTTGTAGATCTCGTAGACCGGCACGGTCACGACACCGAGCGTCAACGCGGCGGCTGATGCGAACACCACAGCGCCTCCCTGGCCCTCCGGTCTCCCGGCGTCGAGCGTGTCCTCAAGCAGCCCCGGCAGAGGCGTGCCCGACCACTGGCGCAGTGCATACGAGGGCGAGCCCGGGCCTGCGAAGACCCAGCGGGCCGCCCGGACGGCGGCGAGCGCCGACTCCTGCGCCAGCCGGTCGGCGTCGTCGCGGCCCCGGACCGAGGCGACCTGCACCGGTTGGCCCACCGTGTCGCGGAAGTAGGCGAGTGCCCGAGCGCTGATGTCGGCGGCGTTGTCCTGGAAGCCGTACGGCGTGTCGAGCAGGACGGCCGGGGCGCCGACGCTCCCCATCACCTCGCGGTGCGTCGCGACCATTGTCGGACTCGTCTCCCCGGAGCCCATGACGATGAGCAGGCGCGGCACCTGCGCGACGATAGGCGAGCACCGGCCGCGCCGGGCGAGCGGCAGTCACTATGCTCCGGGGGACCGCCCGTGCACCCTGCCCGGGAGGCTGCGAGCGGAAGGGGTAGGCCGCGTGCCGCAGGACCCGGCGGAGATCCAGCAGCAGATCGAGGCGACTCGCATCGAGCTCGCCGAGACGGTCGACGCGATCGCCGAGATCGTGAGCCCCAAGCGCGTCGCGAAGCGCAGTGTTGAGCAGGCCAAGGCCAAGGTGGAGGAGCTGCGGGAGCGGGCCAACGGCACGTCACCACGCGAGCTCGTGGCCGGGCGCAATGCCGAGGGCAACCTCGCCCTGCCGGCCGCCATGCGCGACCAGCTCACGCGCACCACCGAGTACGGCTCCAGCCGCACGGTGCGGTGGGACCGGGTGGGCATGATCGTCGGTACGGTCCTCCTGTTGGCGTTGATCCGGCGTCGCCGTTCCGACGACTGAGCTCCGGCTCGTCCGCCCCCCGCCCGCGGCGTGGCTCCGGGTAGCGCGTCCGTCACGCCCTAGACTGGCCAGGCATGACTGACCTCGCGGGACGCACCGTCGTCATCACCGGCGCGGCAAGCGGGATCGGGCGCCGCATCGCCCTGCTTGCCGCCGACCGCGGTGCCACCGTCGTCGGCTGGGACCTCAACCAGGCCGGGCTCGACGCGCTGGTCGATGAGCTCCAGACCCGCATTCCCGGCCGCGCCCACGGCTACCAGGTCAACGTCGCCGACAAGGACGCGGTTGCGGCGGCCGGCCGCGTGGTGCTCGACGAGGTCGGCCCGGTCGACGTCGTCGTCAACAACGCCGGCGTGGTCAGCGGGGCGCTGATCAGTGACCTCACCGACAACCAGATCGAGCGGACCTTCGACGTCAACGTGCTCGCCCTGTTCTGGGTGACCCGGGCGTTCTTGCCTCAGATGATGAAGCGCGGCAGCGGTCACGTGGTCACCGTGGCCTCGGCCGCCGGTCTGCTCGGTGTCGTGCGGCAGACCGACTACAGCGCCAGCAAGCACGCCGCCGTCGGCTTCGACGAGTCGCTGCGGGTCGAGATGCGGCGCTACGCCCCTGGCGTCAAGACGACGCTCGTGTGCCCCTTCTACATCAACACGGGCATGTTCGACGTCGCGAAGTCTCGCGTCCCCTTCCTGCTGCCGATCCTCGACGAGGGGGCCGTCGCGAAGGGCATCGTCAACGCGATCGAGAAGAACAGGGCGCGCCTGGTCCTGCCGAGTACGGTCGGGCTGGTGCCCCTGCTGCGCGCGTTGCCCGTCTCCGTGTTCGACGTCGTGATGGACGTGCTCGGTATCAACAAGTCGATGGACGAGTTCGCCGGCCGCCGACCGAAGGACGAGTCCGGACCCGCCACGCTGACCTCGGGAGAGACGAGTAGCGACGCTGTCCCAGCGGCGGCCGCCTTGTCTGCGGCGCGAGCCGGTCGCTAGTGCCGGGGAGCACGGCCGAGCCCGCCCGCTGGTGCGGATGAGCCGGCGGCCCCGTCGCGAGCCGCCTGGGCCGGGGCAGGAGTCGGTCTGGGACTACCCGCGGCCGCCGCGCGCCGAGGCGTGCGAGGACCGCATCGTGGTGCTGTTCGGCGGTGAGGTCCTGGTCGACACCACCAGGTCGGTCCGCGTCCTCGAGACCAGCCACCCGCCGGTCCACTACGTGTCGATGGCTGACGTCCGCCCGGGCGCGCTGGAGCCGAGCCCGCGCAGCAGCATGTGCGAGTTCAAGGGCGCTGCGAACTACCTCAACGTCGCCGCCGGCAACCGGCGCGAGCTCGACGCCGGATGGACCTACCCTCATCCCGCACCGGGCTTCGCGTCGCTGGTCGACCACGTGGCGCTCTACCCGTCGAAGATGGACGCCGCGGAGCTGGCGGGCGAGCGCGTCGTGCCGCAGGATGGTGACTTCTACGGCGGCTGGGTGACCTCGCGGGTCGCCGGGCCCTTCAAGGGACCGCCCGGCACCTTGGGGCTGGTAGCCCGGCTACTGCGCTACCAGCGCCGGCGTCCCGATACTGCCGGGTGATGTGCTCGAGCACGAGGTGCAGCGACTCCTCGATGGTGCGCCGCTGCTTGGTGAGCCCGGAGCGCGCCCCGAGCACGCCGCCGGCCGTCAGAGCCGCGCCGAGGGCATCGACGAGGAGGGGCTCGCCCACGGCCACGGCCGCCACCGTCACGACGGCGGGCGTGCCGACCAGCGTCGCGATGAGCGCCTTGCGCGTCTGCTGCATGTCGACGGCCAGGGTCACGCGGGCGCCGGCACCACCGAGAGCCGGGCGAACGTCGGCCCGCAGCCGGGGGATGGCCTTCAGCGCGAGGGTGCCGTTGACGTCGAGGGAGCGCCGCAGCTGGGGGACGAGCCCGCGCCGGGCGATCCAGACCTGGTTGCCCTCCGGGTCTCGCCCGGGTGCGAAGCACTGGCGCCGCAGCTCGGTCTCGATGCGGCTATGCACGATCCGCACATCCCGCGTGAGGACCCGGCTGACGGCGGCGATCGGCGTCCAGCCGGTGGCGACCGGCGCGCGCTCGCGGTCGGCGAGGGCCCCGGAGCGCCACTCGGCGATCGCCTGCCCGGTCGCATCGTCGGAGATGCCGAGCTCACGCAGCACCGACTGGGTGGTGGTGAGGTCGATGCCGCCCCCGGGCGGCTCGTGGCCGCCATGCCAGCCCTGCGCCGGCGCGGGCGCGGCCTCGTCCGAGCCGGCCCCGCCCTGCACCTCGACGGCGCGCTGCACGATCGCGGCCACGTCGTCGGAGGACAGCCGCTGCATGCCGTCAAGCCTAGGGCTCGATCGCGCACCGGACCACCGGGGTTGCGTCTGTGCGCTCACGATGCATCCGCCCAGCCATGCGCGAGCAGCTCTGCCAGGTGGCGGGTGAGCTCGTCGCGCGACAGCACCGCCGTGTCGAGCCACCAGTCGCCCGCGGCCTGGACGGCGCCGACCATGCCAAAGCCCCAGACGCGGGCGCGATGACCCTCGGCCGGGTCCCCGAGCGCCGCGCCGATCCCCAGCGCCAGCAGCTCAGCGATTTGTTCCGTGAAGGATGCGACGACGCCGCCGACGGCCGGCTCCTCCTCCGCGGCACGGTGCATGAGGAATCGGTAGATAGCCGGCTCGGCCTCGATCGTCGCGAGGTAGGCGTCGACGACGTGGACGGTCCGGTGCGCACGGTCGGCCGGGACGGACAGCGCCTGGCGCAGCCGCTCGAGCAGGATGGCGGTGTGCCGCTCGGCAAGCGCCCGGTAGAGCCCGCCCTTGTCGCCGAAGTGCCGGTACAAGATCGGTTTCGTGACTCCAGCCTCCGCGGCGATCGTCACCATCGAGGCGTCGGGGCCGTCGCGGCGGACCACCCGGTCGGCGGCCTCGAGCAGTTGCAGCCGGCGCTCTTGCGAGCGGCGTGTCGGAGCACCCGTCGGCGGCGTGTCGCGCGTCACGTCCTCATCCTGCCCACTTGACTTGCCGTTACTTCGAGTAACACTTGTCAGGGACCATCACTGCCAGGCTAGGGAGCATGCGTGACCTTCTCGATGGAGCTGTCCGAGGACGTCCTCGAGGTGCAGAAGTGGGTGCACGAGTTTGCCGTCGATGTCATCCGGCCCGCCGCGCACGAGTGGGACGAGCGCGAGCAGACGCCCTGGCCGATCATCCAGGAGGCGGCCAAGATCGGGCTGTACGGCCTGGAGTTCTGGGGCACGCAGTGGCTTGACCCGAGCGGGCTCGCGGTGCCCGTGGTGATGGAGGAGCTGTTCTGGGGCGATGCCGGCATCGGCTTGGCCCTGGTCGGCACCACGCTCGCTTCGGTCGCCGTCGTCGCCAACGGCACCCCCGAGCAGGTCGGCGAGTGGGCACCGCAGATGTTCGGCACCGAGTCCGAGCCCGCCGTTGCCGCCTTCTGCTCCTCCGAGCCCGACGCCGGCTCCGACGTCGGCGCGATGCGGACCCGCGCCGTGTACGACGAGGCGAGCGACGAGTGGGTGCTCAACGGCACCAAGACGTGGGCGACGAACGGCGGCATCGCGGCCGTCCATGTGGTCGTGGCCGTGGTCGACCCCTCCCTGGGCACCCGCGGCCAGGCGTCGTTCGTCATCGGTCCGGGCACCAAGGGCCTGTCGCAGGGGCAGAAGTTCGCCAAGCACGGCATCCGCGCCTCCCACACCGCCGAGGTCGTGCTCGACGACGTTCGCCTCCCCGGGTCGTGCCTGCTGGGCGGCAAGGACAAGCTCGACGAGCGCCTCGCGCGGGCCCGCGAGCGCCAGCGCACCGGGGGAGCGAGCAGGGGCAACGCGTCGATGGCGACGTTCGAGGCGTCCCGGCCGTCGGTCGGCGCACAGGCGGTCGGGATCGCTCGTGCCGCCTACGAGTACGCGCTCGGGTACGCCCAGCAGCGCGTCCAGTTCGGCAAGCCGATCGTCGAGAACCAGGCGGTCGCCTTCCAGCTGGCCGACATGAAGGTCAACGTCGACGCCGCCCGGCTGCTGGTCTGGCGCGCAGCGTGGATGGCGCGTAACTCCAAGCCCTTCACCGCGGCCGAGGGCTCTCAGTCCAAGCTGTTCGCCGGCGAGACCGCGGTCCGGACCACGGAGAAGGCCATCCAGATCCTCGGCGGCAACGGGTACACCCGCGAGTACCCGGTGGAGCGGATGGCGCGCGACGCCAAGATCTACACGATCTTCGAGGGCACGTCCGAGATCCAGCGCCTGGTGATCGGCCGGACCATCTCCGGGGCGGCCCTGCGATGATCTGCCGGACCGGCACGCGATGAGCGGCCCGGCTGCGGGTCAGACGACCTGCCCGGGGTCGCCGCTGTCAGTGACGACCGGCAGGCCGGCGGCGCGCCAGGCCTCCATCCCGCCCGCGACGTTGACGGCCTCGATGCCGTGGCGCCGCAGCGCGACCACCGCCTGCATCGAGCGCCCGCCCACGTGGCAGACGACGAGCAGTGGTGAGCCGGGTGGCACCCGGTCCAGCGCGAGCTCGCCCATCGGGACGTGCGTCGCCTCCGGGGCGTGGCCCGCCGCCCACTCGTACGGCTCGCGCACGTCAAGCAGGACGGCCTCGCCCGCGTCGAGCAGGCGAGCGGCCTCGGTGGCGGCGACCTGGGCTGGGCTACCGGTCACTTGGTCCTCCACTCGTCAGGTGCTTCGGTTCGCTGATTGCTGCCGTCTGCTAGCGGGTAGCAAGCACTCATGACGGCGAGGGTGCGAGACCGCGAGATCATTCTGCACGGCCACCGGGTCACCTACCGCGAGGCGCGTCCCCGCACCGAGGCGCCGACCCTGCTGCTCCTGCACGGGATCACCAGCAGCTCGCGGACCTGGGAGCGGGTGATGCCCCTGCTGGGCCAGCACGTCCGGGTGATCGCGCCGGACCTGCTCGGCCACGGGCAGTCCGCCAAGCCGCGCGGCGACTACTCGCTCGGCGCCTTTGCCTCTGGAGCTCGTGACCTGCTCGCCGCGCTCGGGGTGCCCAGCGCGTCAGTGCTCGGCCACTCGCTCGGCGGCGGCATCGCTATGCAGTTCGCCTACCAGTTCCCGGAGCGCACCGAGCGGCTGGCGCTGGTCAGCAGCGGTGGGCTCGGCCGCACGGTGTCGCTGGCGCTGCGTGCCGCAACTCTGCCCGGGGCTGGCCTGGTCCTGCCCCTGCTGGGGTCGCAGGCCCTGCAGCGGCTGGCATCCGGCGTGCGCCGGGCGGCGCCGTGGCTGCCGGGCGTCGGCGCCGCGGCCGCCGACGAGGTCGCGCAGGGACTGCGCTCGTTCGCCGACGTCGAGGCGCGCTCGGCGTTCGTCCACACCGCGCGCTCCGTGATCGACCTGCGGGGCCAGCGCATCGACGCCCGGGACCGGCTCTACCTCGCCAGCGAGGTCCCGCTGCTGCTGGTCACGGGACTGCGTGACACCGTCATCCCGGCCGAGCACACGATCCGGGCTGCCAAGGCGGTGCCGGGAAGCAGGCTCGAGGTGTTCGACCGGGCCGGCCACTTCCCGCACATCGACGACCCGTCGCGCTTCTGCAGCGTCGTCGTCGACTGGCTGCAGACGACCGAGCCCGCCCGGCCCGACGAGAAGCGGCTGGCCGAAGCGATCACAGCGGGGCCGCAGCCCGGCTGAGCTCACCTGCCCACCGGCGGGCGGCCTCCTGAGGGTGGGGCGGCTCCCGTGCTGTTTACACTGTCCATTACGATTCGGGTCGAGGTTGGCCGTCGGCCCGATGGCTGCACTTGCGTGTGGACGGAGCCTCGTGCCGACCATCGTCGAGTTGCTGAACGCTCGCCGCCCGCAGGACGACGAGCCCGGTAGGCCGTCGAGCCCCCACGTGCGTGTCCTGCACCGGGTGGGCCCCGGTGCATCGCGGGAACAGGTTTCCACCATCGTCGACGCGCAACGCCAGCTCGGCCTCGCCGCTGCGCTCGAATCCCCCGTGACCCGGGACGTTGGGCGCGCCGGGGCTTGGGAGACGCCGAGCTCCTCGCAGGTCGCCGACGTCCTGCACGTCCACGGAGCGCACGACGACACGGGTTTGAAGGACGCCGCCTGCGTCGTCGTGGTGGGCGCTCGCAACAGCCGGCTCACCGCGATCGACTCCGGGACGCACGTCGTGGCCGAGTCCCGCCAGCATGCCGACGCCCTGGTGAGAGCCGGCGTCACGCAGAGCGCCGTGCACGTCGTGCTTCCGTCCGTGCCCGTCGACGCCTGGCGGCTGGCGCGCCGCGAGCCGGCTCGAGGCCAGGGGTTCGTCGTCGGCCTGATAGCCACCAAGCAGCCGGCCGCCTGGGTGCCCGCTGCCGTCGACGCGCTGCTGCCGGTACTCGCCTCTCGCCCGGGGGCCGAGATCTGGGTGGGCGGAGCGGCTGCGCTTGCTGCCACATCGAGTTGGACTTCTGTTGCGGCGATGCCGGTTGTGCGGCGCATGGATGCGGTGGGGGCAGCCGCGGTCGGCCGGATGGACGTCGTCGTCTGCCTCGACCAGTCGGTCGTGCTCCCACTGCCGCTGCTGGCAGCGATGCAGCTGCGGCGGCCCATCGTCGCCAGCCGGATCGGGGCCTGCCGGGAGGTGCTCGACAACGGGGTCTCGGCCCTGCTGGTCCAGCCCAATGACATCACCGCCCTGGTCGCGTCGGTCACCCGGCTCGTGCAGCGCCCGATGGACCGGGCCACGCTCGGCGGTGCTGCAGCCGACGTCGCGGCCCTGCAGCACGCCCCTGCCCGAGTCGCCGGCCGGTTGGCACGGCTCTACGGGCAGCTGCTGGCTGATGCAGGATGCGACATCCAGGCCGCCCCAGCCACTGAAACGGCAGGAGACGCAGCAACCAGCGATCCGGCCGCGTGACGGACAGCGACCCCGCACGATTTAATCGACCGTTAACAGGACTGGAATCGACGCGCGGGCGACCCGGCCGACAGTGGATCAGTTGCCTCTCGCCGATCCGGGGAACCGCCATGACAGCAACCTTTCAACCCACGACAGTCGCCGCGCCCGCCGGTCAGCAGGACCAGACCCCTGCGCCGTCCGGCTACAGCGAGCTGCTGTACAACGCGGATCTCGCGCCCTCGACGGAACGCGAGTGGGGGGTGTACAGCCTGTTCTGCATGTGGATGTCCGACATCCATAGCGTCGGCGGCTACACCTTCGCCGCCGGCCTGTTCTTCCTGGGTCTCAACGGCTGGTGGGTATTCCTCGGGCTGGTCATTGCGACCGTGCTCGTGATGGGGCTGATGAACCTGACGGGTCTCGCCGGCCAGCGCCTCGGTGTGCCCTATCCCGTCCTGGCGCGGCTCAGCTTCGGCGTCCGCGGGGCCAACCTGCCCGCTCTCATCCGGGCCATGGTGGGCATCGCCTGGTACGGCATTCAGACCTATCTGGCCTCGGTCGCCGTGCAAGTACTGATGCTCAAGATCTGGCCCGGTTTGGCTTCGTGGACGCACGGCGGCTTCCTCGGGCTGCCACCGCTGGGCTGGATCAGCTTCCTGGTCATCTGGGCCCTGCAGCTTCTGCTGATCCGGCGGGGGATGGAGACGATCCGCCGCTTCCAGGACTACGCGGGACCGGCCATCTGGGCCGTCATGATTGCTCTGGCAGTCTACATCTTCGCCAAGTCGGGCGGCCACCTCAGCATGAACTTCGGCGGGCCGAAGCTGTCCACCGGCGACTCGATCCTGAAGTTCTTCAGTGTCGTCAGCCTGGTCGTGTCGTACTTCGCCGCGCTGCTGCTCAACTTCTGCGACTTCTCGCGGTTCACGCCGACGAGAAGGGCGGTCCAGCGCGGCAACCTGCTCGGTCTGCCGGTGAACTTCATCGCGTTCGCGATCGTGACCACCGTCGTGACGTCGGGCAGCTTCAAGGTGTACGGCACGTTCATCACCGACCCGGTCGACGTCGTCGCCAGGATGGACAGCGTCGTCGTCCTCGTGCTCGGTGCGGTGACCTTCGCGGTCGCGACGCTGGGCATCAACGTCGTGGCCAACTTCGTGTCCGCGGCGTACGACCTGTCCAACCTGGTGCCTCGGAAGATGGACTTCCGCAGAGCCGGCCTGGTCGCCGCCGTGCTGTCGCTCGTCGTGATGCCGTGGAAGATCTACTCCTCGCCCGTCGCGGTCAACTACTTCCTCGGCGCGCTGGGGGCGTTCATGGGCCCGCTGTTCGGGATCCTGATGGTCGACTACTACCTGGTGCGCAAGCAACGGGTTGCCCTCGCCGAGCTCTACAAGATCGAGGGCGCCTACTCCTACGACTCGGGCGTCAACATCCGGGCGATCGCCGCCTTCCTCGTCGCGTCGGTGATCGCAGCGCCGCTGGCGCTCATCCACGCCTTCTCCACGGTGTCACCCTTTGCCTGGCCGATCGGGGTCGTCGTCGCTGCTTCGGTGTACTTCGCGCTCATGCGTGGCCAGCAGATCGTCGGAACGACGCCGGGTGAGGAGGCAGCCGGAGCTACGGCATCTGGTGAGGCCGCGACCCTCATCGGCCTGAGGTCTACGCCCGTGGCGGGCTCTACCGTCTAGCGGCCCGTGGTTGTGCCGAATGGCTGAACCAGGACGGATTCAGCTGTTCCGATCTCCTTTGCGACAAGCGCCCCAGGGCTACTCGTGGAGGAACCATGAACCAGCGATACCTGCACCTGCCTGGCCACCCTTCCCTGGCCCGGCCCTCTCGTGTACCGCGGGAGCGAGTACGTGCCCGACTGCGGAACAGGCGGCTCGCAGGAGTGCTCCGCTTCAGCGCCCCGGCCGGCTGCGCTTGACCCTGAACATGGCTTCGTCCGCGTGGCGCAGGCAGTCGGCGGCGCTCTCACCGGCAGTCGCGAGGTAGGTCCCCACGCTCGCCCCCACCTCGACCGCGTGACCGTGGACGGCGTGCGGCAGGGACATCGCCTCGCTGATCCGAGCGACCAGGGCGCGCAGGCCGTCGGGCGAGATGCGAGGGGCCAGCACGGCGAACTCGTCACCGCCCAGCCGCGCAACGGTGTCCTGCGGGCGCGTCAGCACCCCCAGCCGGCCGGCCACCGCTTGCAGGACCTCGTCACCGGCCGCGCGCCCGTAGGTGTCGTTGACCGGCTTGAAGCCGTCAAGGTCGATGTAGAGCAGGCCGACGTCGGGCGCGGATGCCCGACTGGGCCGCGGTGTCAACGCCGCCGCCAGCCGCCGGGCGAACAGCGCCCGGTTCCCCAGCCCGGTCAGCGGGTCGTGTGACGCCCTGCGCTCCAGGTCCTGCTCGGCCATCTTGCGGCGGCTGATGTTCAGGTGGGAGACCAGCGCGCCAGGCTCCGGACCGTCGATGGCGGTGATGCGCAGAACGAACCATCGGCCGACGGCGGGTGACGGGCACGGGTACTCCAGGTCGGACTCCACCATGTCGCCGTCGAGGACGCTTCGGATGCCCGCCGCGACGGCAGCAGCGTCGTCGCACCCGGCGGCTGCCGAGCGCGTGCACACGTCGAGGTAGTTGACCCCTTCGCCGGTGCTGTCCGGCTGGCCGCCGTTGTCGAGAGCGAACATGCGCCAGGCACGGTTCACCGCGACGATCGTGGCGCTGCTGTCCAGGACGGCGGTCGCGTCGGGCATGGCATCGAGCAGCACCGCGCTGACGGGGCTTCCGGTGCCGCCCGGGTCATGCTCATTCGCCGCAGTTGACAGGGCAGGTGCAGGCATGTGCGCTCCCTTGCTCCGAGAGGGCATCGACGTCCCGCCTCAGGACCTTGAGCTGACATGAGCTGCCCGGCCGGACCCGCACGATCGTGATCAGGCCCGATGCCCGATGCTAGAAAGGGCGGGTCGGCACCCGCTGCCGCCGCCCCGAGGAGGATCTGTGCGCGTATCCGAGATCATGTCGCACCCGGTCGTGACGGTCACACCGACCGAGAGCCTGAAGGACGTCGCGCGGCTGCTGGTGGAGCGCGACATCTCGGCCGCGCCGGTCCTCGACGAGGGCGGGGGGCTGGTGGGGATGGTCAGCGAGGCCGATGTGATGCAGCTCGAGCTGCACGAGGACCCGCGCCGCCACCTGCGCCCGGTCTCCCAGCCGGTCGGGGGCTCCCCCCAGCATGTCGCCGACGTGATGACGACGGACGTGCTGGCCGTACCGCCCGACGCTGACGTCGCATCCGTCGCGCAGCTGATGATCGACCGGCGGCTGCGGTCCCTTCCCGTCGTCGACGGGCGCAAGGTAGCGGGCATCGTCAGCCGCCGCGACGTGCTGCGGGTCCTGCTGCGCACCGACGCGGACATCGCCGCCGACCTGTCGAACGTCCTCGCCGGGCTGCCGAGCACGCTGGGTTCGTGGAGCGTCGAGGTGAGCCAGGGGGTTGCGCTCTGGCGTGGGCAGGGCCCGGAGCAGGTTCCGGAGTTCCTCACCCGGCTGGCCTTCACGGTCCCCGGCGTCGTCGATGTGCGCATCGAGGATGAGACCGAGCACGAGCCGACCGACGGCCTGCAGCGGGACCAACCGTCCGAGCAGCCGCCCGCCGACACCGACTGACGCGGCCGCCAGCCATGCAGATCGTCTCGGAGGAACACCTTGCCAAGGAGTTCGCCCGCCTGGCCGTGCCCGTGCCCCGGGTCGTCGCCAGCGGCAACTTCGCCACCCCGCACCAGCTGCTTTCGGCCTTCGACTCCGCCGTCCCGCGCTACCGGCTGTTCATGCTGAATGCGCGGCCCCCGCTGCCGACCCGCGACGGGGTCATCCACGAGACCCCGTTCGTCGGCCCTGGCATGCGCGGCGGCGGCCCTCAGCTGGACTACCTGCCCATGCGCCTGTCCCTCGTCCCACAGCTCTTCTCCCGGTCCCGGCCCCCGGACGTGGTGCTGCTGCACACCTCCAAGGTGCGCGACGGCAAGGTCTCGCTCGGGATCGAGGTCAACATCCTGGTCGCCGCTCTTGAGCAGGCGCGCGCACGCGGCGGCATGGTCGTCGCCCAGCTCAACTCCTGCATGCCCTACACGCTGGGTGATGCCGAGATCGACGTCGAGATGCTCGACTGGGGAATCGAGGTCGATGCCGACCTGCCGTCCCCACCGCCGGCCGGCACCAGCGAGGTCGCGACGGCGATCGGTGACCACGTGGCAGAGCTGGTGGACGACGGGTCGACCCTGCAGCTGGGCATCGGAACGATCCCCGACGCCACGCTGGCGGCCCTGACGCATCGGCGCGGGCTGGCGGTTTGGTCGGAGATGATAAGTGACGGCATCCTCGCGCTGGAGCAGCACGGCGCGACCGACCCGGCCCGCCCGGTGGTGGCCTCGTTCCTGTTCGGCTCGCCCGAGCTGTACCGCTGGGTGGGCGACAACCCGCGGGTTCGCATGCTGCGCACCGAGACGGCGAACGACCCCGGAATGATCGCGCGCCAGCCCGCGATGACCTCGATCAACGCGGCACTGCAGGTCGACCTGTTAGCGCAAGCCAACGCCAACCACGTCGGGGGGCACATCTACTCCGGCTTCGGCGGCCAGACCGACTTCGCGGTGGGCGCGATGCACTCGCGCGGCGGTCAGGCTGTCATCGCCCTGCCCTCCTGGCACGAGCGCAGCGACTCCTCCACGGTCGTCCCGACGATCAACGGGCCGGTGACGTCGTTCCAGCACTCCGCGCTGGTAACCGAGCACGGGGCGGCCCACATCTTCGGGCGCAGCCAGCGTGCCCAGGCACGGCTCATCATCGACTGCATCGCCCATCCGGCGGTGCGGCCGGAGCTGCAGACTGCCGCGCGCGGGCTCGGCCTGGCCTGACCGGCGGCGTCACCCCTCCAGGCCTCAAGACTGATCTTGGACGAGGCCGATGCACCAGGCGTCGAGGCCGCCGGGCTCTCGCGGAGAGGCCGACGTGTCGGAACCATCGATCGAGCCGGCGGAGGACATTGTTGTCGCCGGTCCCGTCCAGCCCGCCACTGAGCCGGCTGTGCGCCACGAGTGGTCTGCGTTCCTGTCCGACCCGCCCTTCCCGCAGTTCCTGCCCGACCACGACGAGGTGACCGAGGGGGCTCGAAGGGTCGCCGCCCCGGCCGAGCAGGGGCTGTGGCGTGACCTGTCGCTGGCGCGCCGGATGCAGCAGGCGCTGCGCAGCAGCGAGGCGCACTTCGAAGCGGCGTTCCGCGTCGCCCCGACCGCGATGCTGGTCGCCTCGCTCGGTGGTGGCCGGCCGGCACGCCTGTTGCGCGTCAACCCGGCCCTGTCCCGCTTGACCGGCTACCCCGCGACGCAACTGCTGGGCTTCGGGTTCGCCGACCTCGAGCGGGCCGGCCAACCGCAGGCGGGACCGCACGCCCCATGCTCCGCGGGATCACCCGAGGAGCCCCACGACCGGGTCCGGCGCTGGGTGTGCGCCGACGGCAGTGAGATCAGCGTCCGCATCCGCATGGCGGTGGTACCCAGCTCGAGCGACCCTGCCGGCGAACTGCTCTGCCACATCGAAGATGTCACTGCGGTGCTGGTCGCTGCTGCGGCGGCCCGCGGCACGGACGCTCAACTGCGGCTGGCCTTCGACCACGCCCCACAGCCCGCCGTGCTGGTGGAGCTCACCGGCACCCGGCCCGGACGGCTGGTGTCCGCCAACCGGGCAGCTCGCCACCTGTTCGGCCGCAGCGACCTGGAGATCTCATGGCTGAACCTCGCGGCGCTGACCGACGCATCGCACGGCCTCGAGATCCTCGACCTGATCGACAGGTTGGCCAGCGGCGAGGTGTCGCACCACGAGGGTGAGTACGCCTACCAGGCGGCAGCCGGCCATCCCAGCCGGTTGGTGCTGAGCGCGCACGCGGTGCCCGGCGAGAACGGCATGCCCGAGTCCGCGCTGGCCTACCTGCAGGACGTCCCCCCGCCGACGCTCGGCATCGTGCCGGCGGCCGGTCCGCCGCTGCGGGTGCTGCTCGCCGAGGACGACCGGGTCAGCCAGAAGGTCGCGCAGCTCATGCTGCGCGCACTCGGCCACGACGTCGACGTCGTGACCAATGGGCAGGAGGCCCTCGAGGCCCTGGCGAGCGCCTCCTACGACGTGGTGCTGATGGACATCCAGATGCCGGTGATGGACGGCTTCGAGGCCACCAAGCACATCCGGGCAGACCTGCCCACGCCTCGCCAGCCGCGGATCCTCGCGCTGACCGGGTGCGACGAGTTCGGGCGAGATGCCTACCTGACGGCGGGGATGGACGGCTACCTGGCCAAGCCCGTGCGAGAGGTCGACCTGCGGGATGCCTTCGTAGCAGCGCTCCAGCGGCGCGCGGATGCGCAAGATGTCACACCAAGGGAGGGCGAGAAGTCACGCCGAGTTGTGTCTTCCCATGTTTTCGCAGGGCAAGATTGACGAGTGAAATCAGCCCAGCGTTTTGAACACGTCGCCATCACCGGCCTGGCGCACCTCGACGCGCCCCACGTCCTCACCTCCGAGCAGATCGAGGACCAGCTCGCCTCGACCATGAGTCGCCTCGGCGTCCCTGCCGGCCTGATGGAGTCGCTCGCCGGCATCGTCGAGCGGCACGTCTGGGACGACGGGACCATGCCCAGCCACGTCGCGGCCCGCGCCGGTGAGCTCGCCCTCGAGCGCAGCGGAGTCGAGCGCGACGACATCGGCGTGCTGCTCAACACCTCCGTCTGCCGCGACCACCTGGAGCCCTCGACGGCCAGCATCGTGCACGGCCGGATGGGGCTCTCGCCCGCGGCCGCCAACTTCGACATCGGCAACGCCTGCCTCGGATTTCTCAACGGGATGAACGTCGTGGCGGCGATGATCGAGCGCGGCGAGGTCGACCACGGCCTGGTAGTCAACGGCGAGACGAGCAAGTTCACGGTCGACGCCACCGTGGCCCGCCTCGCGCAGGACAGCTGCGACGAGCGCATGTTCCGGGAGCAGTTCGCCACGTTGACACTGGGCTCCGGCGCGGTGGCGATGGTCCTGTCGCGCGACGACGCCGGCACCGGCCACCGGTTCCTCGGCGGCCTCAGCCGGGCCAGCACCTCAGTACCCGACCTCTGTGTCGGCGACATCCACGAGATGCGCACCGACACCAAGGGCCTGCTGCTGACAGGCCTCGAGCTGGCGGCACAGACGTGGAAGGAGGCGGTGAGCGCTTTTGACTGGGAGCCCGGCGGCTTCGACCACTACGTCCTGCACCAGGTCAGCAAGGTCCACACCCGGGCGGTCTGCGACACCCTCGGGCTCGACATCGACCGCTTCCCGCTCATCTACCCGCACTTCGGCAACATCGGCCCGGCCGGCGTGCCGACCGTGCTGTCGAAGTCCGTCGAGGACGGCACCGTCAACTCGGGCGACCGCATCGTGCTGATGGGCGTGGGTAGCGGCATCAACGCGGCAGCCGCCGAGATCGTGTGGTGACCGACCTCTCCGGATGGCCGTTCAACACGCACACAGCTGAGATCGGCGGCCACCGGGTCGCCTACGTCGACGAGGGCGCCGGCCCCCCGGTGCTGCTGGTCCACGGCAACCCGACCTGGTCGTTCTACTACCGCTCGCTGCTGACGGCCCTGCCCGCTGTCGGGCTGCGCGCGATCGCCTTCGACCACGTGGGCATGGGGCACTCCGACAAGCCGCCAGCGGACGAGTACCCCTACACCCTGGCTCGTCGGGTCGCCGACCTGGGTGACTTCATCGACTCGCTGGACCTCGAGGGGCCGCTGTCGATCGTCGCCCACGACTGGGGCGGGGCCATCGCGCTCGCGTGGGCTGTGGAGCACGCGCCGCGCCTCGACAAGCTGCTGCTGCTGAACACCGGCGCGTTCCCGCTGCCGCCGGGCAAGTCGCTCCCGTGGTCGCTGCGGGCCGCGCGCGTCCCGCGGGTGGGCGAGTTCGCGGTGCAGCGGCTCAACGCCTTCTCCCGCGGTGCCCTGGTCCTCGGCAGCGGCCGGCGGTGGCTGCCGGCCGAGGCCCGCCGCGGTCTGCTGGAGCCCTATGACACCCCGGAGCACCGGGTGGCGGTCCACCGCTTCGTCAAGGACATCCCGGTGTCGCCGGCCGACCCCGCGTACGCGGTGCTGGCCGGCACCGAGGCGCGCCTGCACTTGCTGGCTGGCGTGCCCACGATGATCTGCTGGGGGATGCGCGACCCGGTGTTCGACGCAGTCGTGCTGGAGCACCTGGCCCAGCTGCTGCCGGGCGCGGAGGTGCATCGGTTCCCGAGCGCCGGCCACTACGTGCTGGAGGACGCCGCCGACCAGATCGTCCCGCTGGCCACCCGCTTTCTTGCGACGTGAGCCTCGCGACGTGAGCCCCACGCTTGACGGGCTGCTGGCGCACTGGGCCCGGGCCGAGCCGGACCGCGCCGCCCTGCACCTGCCATACGGGCCGCAGGGCCCGCTGTTCCGGGCCACCAGCTACGCCGCGCTCGACAGGCGGGTCGACATCGTGGCGGCCGGCCTGAAGCACGCCGGCGTGGTGCCGGGGATGCGGACGGCGCTGCTCGTGCCGGCGACCGAGGACTTCTTCGCACTTGCCTTCGCCCTGTTGCGGCTGCGCGCCGTGCCCGTGCTAGTCGATCCGGGGATCGGGCGCGACAAGGTCAAGGGCTGCCTGAACGACGCCCGCCCGGAAGCCTTCATCGGCGTGACGAGGGCGCACCTGGCTCGCCGCATGCTGGGCTGGTGCCCGCAGGCGCACGTCCTGGTCACCGTCGGGCCGGCTGCGGTCGTCGGTGGCATCACGCTGGGGCGGGTCGAGCAGGCAGGCCGCTGGCGGCTGCCCTTCACGCCGCAGGAGCGCCCTGCGGGGGCGCCGGCGGCGATCCTGTTCACCAGCGGCAGCACCGGGCCGCCCAAAGGTGTGGAGCACGGCGAGGAGCAGCTGCTCGCCCAGGCAGCCCTGGTACGCGAGCTGTACGACCTCGGGCCGAAGGAGGTCAGCCTCTCGACGTTCCCGCCGTTCGCCCTCTTCGGCCCGGCGCTCGGGATGACGACGGTCGTCCCGCGGATGGACGCCACCCGGCCCGCCGACGTGCTGCCGCGCCGGGTGGTCGGCGCTGCGCGCCGCTTCGGCGCGACCGTCATGTTCGGCTCGCCGGCGCTGCTCGACACCCTCAGCCGGGGCGGCGGCTCGATGCCGACCGTGCGCCGGGTCATCTCGGCAGGTGCGCCCGTGCCGCGCGCGGTCCAGCGCCGCACCCTCGCGATGCTCGGCCCCGGCGCGCAGGTGCACACCCCGTACGGCGCGACCGAGGCGCTGCCGGTCGCCAGCATCGGCAGCGACGAGCTGCTCGGCCTGCCGCAGGGCATCTGCGTCGGGCGCCCCGTGGCCGGCGTCGACGTCGCGCTGGTCCGGATCACCGACCAGCCGATCGCCGCGCTGACCTCGGAGTTGCTGGTCGCGGATGGTGAGGTCGGGGAGGTCGTCGTCCGCGGTCCCGTCGTCAGCCCGCGCTACGCCGACCTGCCGGGTGCCACAGCCGCCGCCAAGCTCGACTGGGAGGGGCAGGTCGGGCACCGGATGGGTGACCTGGCCAGCCGGGATGCGGCCGGGCGGCTGTGGTTTGCCGGGCGCAAGGCCCACGTCGTCCACACCCGGCAGGGCCCGATGTTCAGCGTGCCGTGCGAGGAGGTCTTCAACGTGCATCCGGCCGTTCGCCGCTCGGCACTGGTCGGCATCGGACCCGCCGGCACGAGCACGCCGGTGCTGTGCGTCGAGCTCGAGCCCTCGGCTAGTGCATCCGCGACGCTCACCGCCGAGCTGCTGGCCCTGGGCGCTGCCGACAGCCGCACGCGCTGCATCACGACGGTGCGCTACCACCCGAAGTTCCCGGTCGACATCCGGCACAACTCCAAGATCGACCGGCCGGCCCTCGGGCTCTGGGCCGCGGCCCAGCCGTGAGGGCGCTGGTCACCGGCGGCGGGGGCTTCGTCGGCGGGGCAGTCGCTCGTGCGCTGCGGGCCCGCGGGGACGACGTCGTCAGCATCGCCCGCGGTGACTACCCCCAGCTGCGCGAGCTCGGCGTCGAGACCGTCCGGGGCGACCTGGGGGAGCTGCCGGACGTGCTGTCGGCGGCGGACGGCTGTGACGCCGTGCTGCACGTCGCGGCCAAGGCGGGCATCTGGGGGCCCGCCGCCGACTTCGAGCGCAGCAACGTCCTCGGCACCTCGAACGTGCTGCAGGCCTGTCGGCAGCTCGGCGTCACCCGGCTGGTGCACACGAGCACGCCGAGCGTGGTGCACGCGGGCGGGAGCATCACGGGGGGCGACGAGTCGCTGCCGTATGCCACGACGTTCAGCACGGACTACCCGCGGACCAAGGCCGAGGCAGAGCGGATGGTGCTGGCGGCCGACGGCAGTGCGCTGGCTACCGTCGCGCTGCGCCCGCACCTGGTCTGGGGGCCGGGCGACACCCAGCTGGTTCCCCGCATCCTGCAGCGGGCGCGCAGCGGCCGGCTGCGACTGGTCAACGGCGGCACCGCGGTCATCGACACCACCTACGTCGACGACGCAGTGGCAGCGCACCTGCTGGCGCTGGACCGTCTTGCGCCCGGGGCTGCCTGTGCCGGCAAGCCGTACTTCATCAGCTCCGGCGACCCGCGGCCGGTCGGCGAGGTCGTCAACGCCATCCTCGCCGCCGGAGGCCTGCCCCTGGTGACCGCCAGCGTGCCGCTGCCCGTTGCCGAGGCCGCCGGCGCCGCCGCCGAGGCGCTGTGGCGCCTGCTGCGCCGCCAGGACGACCCGCCGATGACCCGCTTCCTCGCCCGCCAGCTGGCCACCGACCACTGGTTCGACATCTCTGCGGCCCGCCGTGACCTCGGTTACGAGCCGCAGGTCGGGGTCGACGAGGGGATGCGGCGCCTCTCGGAGTCACTGCGCTGACTTGCCCGCCTGGGCGCCGGCTGCACCCGGCTACACGCCCTCGAGCCGGCGCGACGGGTGCAGGTACACCACGTATGTGACGGCGACGCACAGCAGATAGAAGACGAGGAAGGCGAGGTAGGCCGCGTCCCCAGTCTTGTAGGACAGGAAGGACTGGCGGAACGCCAGGTTGACGAGCACCCCGCCGAAGGCGCCGATCGCGCCCGCGATGCCGATCAGCGCCGAGGCCAGGCGACGCGTCTCGTGCTCGGCCGCGTCCGGGCTGAGGCCGGTGAAGCGTCCGGAGCCGCTGCGCGCCTTCGCCCGGAAGATCGCCGGGATCATCTTGTAGGTCGAGCCGTTGCCGATCCCGGCGAGTACGAACAGCGCGACGAACGAGACCAGGAACAGCGTGAGCGAGTGCCGCCAGGAGGCGAGCAGCACGCCGAAGGCCGCGACAGCCATCGCGAGGAAGTTGACGAAGGTCACGCGCGAGCCCCCGAAGCGGTCGGCGAGCGAGCCGCCGACGGGCCGGATCAGGGATCCGACGAGCGGCCCGAGCCACGTGAGGTAGGCCGCCTTGATGGGCGTGGAGAAGTCGGAGTGGAACTGCACCTGCAGCACCTGGCCGAAGGCGAAACCGAAGCCGATGAACGACCCGAACGAGCCGATGTAGAGCAGCGAGATGATCCAGGTGTGCGGGTCTCGGGTGACGTCGCGCATCGCCCGCTTGTCGTTGCGGGCGTGCGCGAGGTTGTCCATCATCAGAGCGGCGCCCAGGGCGGCGAGGATGACCAGCGGCAGGTATACGGCCAGGACGAGACGGGGGTGCGCGGCACCGGCCGTGGCGAGCACCAGGAGCCCGACCAGCTGGACCGCAGCGACCCCGAGGTTGCCCCCACCGGCATTCAGGCCGAGCGCCCAACCCTTGCGCCGCTGCGGGTAAAAGGCATTGATGTTGGCCATCGACGACGCGAAGTTGCCACCGCCGACGCCGGCAAAGGCGGCGACGACGAGCAGGGTCGTGTACGACACGCCGGGCTTGAGGACGGCGGCCGCCAGCAGTAGCGGGACCAGGAGCAGCGCCGCGCTGAACACCGTCCAGTTGCGGCCGCCGAACTTCGCCACCGCGAAGGTGTAGGGCAGGCGGAGCACCGAGCCCACGAGCGTTGGGACCGAGGTCAGCAGGAACTTCCCGGCCGGGTCAATGTGGTACTTGGGCCCGAGGAACAGGACGAGGACAGACCAGATGCTCCAGACCGAGAAGCCGATGTGCTCGGAGAGGATGGAGAACGAAAGGTTCCTGCGCGCGACCCGGGCGCCGGTCGCCTCCCAGAACGCGGTGTCCTCGGGCCGCCAGTCCTCGATCCAGTGGCGGCGCAGCCGGCCGGCCGGCGGCTTCCGGTCGGAGCGCAGGCGCTGCTGGGGGGTGGTGACTGTCGCTGCCACAGGGCTCCTCGGGCGGACTCGGGGGGGATGGGCCGGCCCGGGCTGCTGGCCTGGTCTGCCGACTGTCACCTGACCGTAGAAGCGGCGTGTTTCACTCCTGCGCCACTTCTGCTGCGATCCCGCTACACCCGCCGCACACGCCGAGGTCATCGGCGTGCGCTCTCCGTCGGCGGCGCGTAACACGAGGTCAACAGGGCGGCAACAGGGCGCGGGCATGGTGAAACGGTGACTCCTGGCGTCCGCTCCACCACGGCGACGCACTGCCCGTACTGCGCCCTGCAGTGCGGCATCGTGCTCACCGCGGGCGATCGTCCGGCCACCCTGCAGCCCCAGGAGGACTGGCCAACCAGCCGCGGCGGCCTGTGCTCCAAGGGCTGGACCTCGGCGTCGCTGCTCGACCACCCCGAGCGGCTCACGCGCCCGCTGGTGCGCGCCACCGCGGGAGACAGACGCAGCCCGCTGCGCGAGGCCAGCTGGGACGAGGCGCTGAGTCGCGTCGCCGCCGGCATCACGGCAGCTCAAGCGGCTGACGGGCCGAACGCCGCCGGCGTCTTCGGCGGCGGCGGCCTGACCAACGAGAAGGCGTATGCCCTCGGCAAGTTCGCCCGGGTGGCCCTGCGCACGTCGGCGATCGACTACAACGGCCGCTTCTGCATGTCATCCGCGGCATCTGCGGCCAACCGGACGCTCGGCATCGATCGGGGGCTGCCCTTTCCCCTCGAGGACCTCGCGCAGAGCGAGGCCGTCCTGCTCGTCGGCAGCAACCCGGCGGAGACGATGCCGCCGTCCATGCAGTTCCTCGACGCCGGCCGGGCGAACGGCGCCCGGCACATCGTGATCGACCCGCGCGCGACGCCGACGGCGCGGGGCGCGGCGCTGCACCTGCAAATCACTCCCGGCACCGACCTCGCGCTGGCGCTCGGCCTGCTGCACCTGGCCGTGCGGAAGGGCTACATCGATGAGGCGTACGTCCGTGAGCGCACCACCGGCTTCGACGCGGTGCGCGCCTCGGTCGCCGGCTACTGGCCCGACTTCGTCGAACGGCTCACGGGCGTCCCGGTGGCACTGCTGTACGAGACGATCGACATCCTCGGCAACGCGAGGAGCGCAGTCATCCTCACTGCCCGCGGCGCCGAGCAGCACCGCAACGGCACCGACACCGCCCAAGCCTGGCTCAACCTCGCCCTGGCTCTGGGCCTTCCCGGCCGGCCGTACTCGGGCTGGGGAACGGTCACCGGGCAGGGCAACGGGCAGGGCGGGCGTGAGCACGGGCAGAAGGCCGACCAGCTGCCGGGCTACCGCAAGCTCGACAACGAGGCCGACCGGGCCCACGTCGCCGCCGTGTGGGGCATCGACCCGGCCGAGCTGCCGCAGCCGGGGCTGTCGGCGTTCGAGATGCTCGACGCGCTGGGCACGCCAGGCGGCGTGCGGGCGCTGCTGGTGTTCGCCAGCAACATCGCGGTCTCCGCGCCCGACACCCGGCGAGTGCTGCGCCGGCTGGGCGCCCTCGACTTCCTCGTCGTCAGCGACATCTTCCTGTCCGAGACCGCGGTGCTGGCCGACGTGGTGCTGCCGACCGCGCAGTGGGCCGAGGAGGAGGGGACGCTCACCAACCTCGAGGGCCGGGTCATCCACCGGCAGCGGGCGCTGGCACCGCCCGAGGGTGTCCTCGACGACCTGCAGATCATCGAGGCGCTCTCGCAGCGACTCGGCCGCGGCGCGTACTTCTCCTCCGACGCTCGCACCGTCTTCGACGAGCTCGGCAGGGCGAGCGCGGGCGGCGTCGCCGACTACTCGGGCATCACGTACGAGCGGATCGACGCGGAGCAGGGCGTCTTCTGGCCGTGCCCGTCGGTCGGGCACCCTGGCACGGCCCGGCTGTTTCGCGAGCGGTTCGCCACCGCCGACGGCCGCGCGCGCTTCCACGCGGTCAAGCACCGGCAGATCCCCGAGATGCCGACCGGCGAGTACCCCTACCTGCTCACGACCGGGCGGGTGATGGCTCAGTACCAGAGCGGGACCCAGACGCGCCGCGTCAGTGCGCTGATGGCCCAGCCGGACCCCTTCGTCGAGATGCACCCCGACCTCGCCCGGCGGCTCGGCGTGGCGAACGACGACACCGTGGAGCTGGCGACCCGCCGCGGCACCGCGGTCTTCCGCGCCCAGCTCACCGACAGCATCCGGCCCGACACGGTGTTCGCACCGTTCCACTGGGGTGGGCGGTTTGCCGCCAACGCGCTGACCGACCCCTCGCTCGACCGCTACTCGAAGATGCCCAACTTCAAGGTCTGCGCCGTCGCGGTCCGCCGCATCGGTGACGCCGACCAGCTGGGGACAGCGGACCGTCCCGCCCTCGCTACCGACCTCCAACTCGTCAGGTGAAGGAGAACGACATGCGCTCGACCCCACGTTTCCTGCAAGGCATCGTGAGTTTTGACGGGCTCGGGCTCGACAAGCCGTTCCTGATCGACGACTCGCTGCGCTACACGGTGCCCGACGGCGTGATCAGCCAGCCGTTGTACTTCCGCGGCGGCAACACGACCGGCGAGCTGATCTGCGTCGAGCTGCACCGCGACGGCGTGCCGATGCGCTACTTCCCCATCGGGGCGCGCGGCGACGTGCACGTGCCGCTGCGGGTGGTCGAGGACCTTCCCGGCGGCACGCTGCTCGAGCTGTACCTCAGCGCGCCCGCCGGCGTCTCGGGGTCAGTCGTCGTCGACCTCGGTCTCGTGGAGGTTTGACCAGATGACCCTGCTCGACACCGGCTTGGCAGCCACCCCGGATCACACAGTCACCCCCGAACACGCAGGGCGGCGCGACGGCAAGCGGCGGCTCGTCGTCGTCGGCAACGGGATGGCGGGCGCTCGGGCCCTCGAGGAGATCCTCGAGCGAGGCGGCGGGGAGCAGTTCGAGCTCACCGCATTCGGTTCCGAGCCGCACCACAGCTACAACCGCATCCTGCTGTCGAACCTGCTCGCCGGGGTGGAGGACGAGTCCGGGCTGCTGCTCAACAGCGCCGAGTGGTACGAGCAGAACAACATCACCGTGCGCTCGGGCGTGACGGTGCGGCGTATCGACCGGTTCGCCAAGCTGCTCTACGCCGACGACGGGTCGGTCACGCCGTACGACGTGCTGATCATCGCCACCGGCAGCACTTCGTTCCTGCCCCCGATGGAAGGCCTTCGCGCCTCGAGCGGGGAGCTGCGCCCCGGTGTGTTCGGCTTCCGCACGCTGGACGACACCCGCCGCATGATCGCGCACGCCGCCGAGCACGAGCACGCTGTCGTGATCGGCGGGGGCCTGCTCGGGCTTGAGGCCGCCCGCGGCCTGCAGACCCACGGCGTCGACGTCGACGTGGTGCACGCGGCACCGCACCTGATGAACGCACAGCTCTCCCCGGACGCGGGCGCCGTGCTGCAGCGCAGCATCGAGGCGATCGGCATGACCGTGCACTGCTCGGCGCGGACGACGGCCGTGCTCGGCGATGGCCCGGACGGCAAGGTGAGCGGGCTTCGCCTGGCCGACGGGCGGGAGATCGCCTGCGACATGCTCGTCGTCGCGGCCGGCATCCGCCCGAGCACCGAGCTCGCGCTCGTCAGCGGGCTGACGGTCGAGCGGGCGATCGTCGTCGACGACGCGATGCAGACGCTCGAGGACCCCGACATCTACGCGGTCGGCGAGTGCGTACAGCATCGGGGCGAGGTGTACGGCGTGGTGGCGCCGCTGTGGGAGCAGTGCGCGGTGCTGGCTGACCAGATCACCGGCGCCGACCCCACCAGCGCCTACACCGGCTCGCGCATCGCGACCAAGCTCAAGGTCGCCGGGGTCGACGTGGCGTCGATGGGCCAGCTCGAGCCGGTGCACGCCGACGACGAGCACGTCGTGTACCGCGAGCCGTCCCGCGGCGTCTACCAGAGCCTGGTGCTGCGGGGCGACCAGCTCGTGGGCGCCACCCTCGTCGGCGACGTCTCCAAGGCAGCGGCCCTCATGCAGGCCTTCGACCGCGGCTCCCCGCTGCCCGAGCAGCGCATCCTCGCGCTTTACGACATCGGCGGCGCTGCCCAGGTCAGCGCTGCCGACCTGCCGGACGAGGCCCAGGTGTGCAACTGCAACGGCGTCAGCAAGGGCGCCCTGCTGACCGCGGTCAAGGCGGGCGCACACACTCAGACCGCACTGATGGACAAGACGCGGGCCGGCAAGGGCTGCGGGTCGTGCAAGGGCTCGATCAAGGAGATTCTGGAAGCGGCCCTCGGCGGCGCTGCGGAGGAGGACCCTTCCGCATCCTGGTACGTCCCGGGCATCCCGCTGTCGAAGCCCGAGCTCATCGCCGCCATCCGCGAGCAGGAGCTGAAGTCGGTGTCGGCGGTGTTCGCCGCGCTCGCTCCCGGCGGGGAGGAGGACGCCAAGAGCAAGATGGGCCTGGCGTCCCTGCTGCGCACCCTGTGGACCGAGGAGATGGTCGACGAGCGTGACGCCCGGTTCATCAACGACCGGGTCCACGGCAACATCCAGCGCGACGGGACCTTCTCCGTCGTGCCGCAGATGAAGGGCGGCGTCACCACGCCCGACCAGCTGCGGCGCATCGCCGACGTCGCCGACAAGTACGCCGTGCCGATGGTAAAGGTGACCGGCGGCCAGCGCATCGACCTGCTCGGGGTGGTCAAGGAGGACCTGCCCAAGGTCTGGGCCGACCTCGACATGCCCTCGGGGTACGCCTACGGCAAGAGCTTCCGGACGGTGAAGACCTGTGTCGGCACCGACTTCTGCCGGTTCGGGCTGGGCGACTCGACCGCGCTCGGCATCGAGCTGGAGACGCGCTACCAGGGGCTGGAGTCGCCGGCCAAGATGAAACTGGCTGTGGTCGGTTGCCCCCGCAACTGCGCCGAGGCCTATGTCAAGGACCTCGGGGTCGTCGCGGTCGGCAACGGTCGGTGGGAGATCTACGTCGGCGGCGCGGCCGGTGCGAGCGTGCGCAAGGGCGACCTCCTGGCCACCGTCGAGTCTCCTGAAGAGGTGTTGACCCTGGCCGGCCGGTTCATGCATTTCTACCGGGAGCAGGGGAACTGGCTCGAGCGCACCTACGACTTCGTCCCGCGCATCGGCATCGAGCGGGTGCGCGCCATCGTCGTCGACGACGCCGACGGCATCGCGGCCGACCTCGACGCCGCCATGGAAGCCAGTCGAGCGGCGTATCGCGACCCGTGGCAGGAGGGCCGGGAGCCGGCATCGCCCGGCCAGTTCCGGCCCGCCCTGCCGCTGGTCGACCTGCCGCTGGTGCCCCGGCGGTGAGCGTGTCGAGCGCGGCTGCCGCGTCCTCGGTGACCAGCCAGGACGAGGTCGTGCTCGGCCCGGCCGCCGAGCTGCCAGTAGGGGAGGGGCGTGCCTTCGCGGTGGGTGGTGAGCAGGTTGCCGTCTTTCGCACCCGGTCGGGTGGCCTCTACGCGTTGAGTGCGGTCTGCACCCACGCCGGTGGCCCCATCGCCGACGGGACAGCCGACGAGCAGGTGGTGCTGTGCCCCCTGCACCTGAACGTCTTCGAGCTCGCGACCGGATGCTCGCGCAGCGGCCAGCCGCCGCTGACCCGTTATGACGTGCGGATCGACGAGGAGGGTCAGCTGGTCGTCCGCCTGCCCAAGGCGTAGGCAGTCGGTCGGTGACATAATCGCCTGCCCTGTCGGGAAGGAGCCGCTGATGGATTCGGCTGAGCGGCTGCGGGTCACCCTCGGCGCATCGCTGGAGGGGGCCATCTCGGCACTTGACGCCGCCGACTTGCTGTGCCACGCCTGCGTCGACCTGCTGCAGGTCGACGGCGCTGCCATCTCGCTGGTGCACGAGGCCACCACCCGCGGGACCTTCGGATCCAGCGGCGAACTCGGCAAGCGGCTCGACGAGCTGCAGTTCACTCTCGGCGAGGGTCCGTGCCTGGACGCCGTCAGCAGCGGCGCGCCGGTGCTCGTGGCCGACCTCGAGGACTTGGCCGAACAGCGCTGGCCCGCCTTCCGCAGTGCGGTGCTCGACAGCGGGATTGGCGCGGTCTTCGCTTTGCCAGTTGTCCTGTCGTCCTCGCACATGGGGGCGTTGGACCTTTGTCGGCGCACTCGTGGTGCCCTGAGCGGGGACGCGCTTACCGGGGGCTTGGCCGCTGCCGAGCTTGCCGCGCTCCCCCTGCTCGACCTGATTGCCACCGACATCGATTGGGATGCCGCTGGACAGACGGAGAACGGCTGGCAGCAGCTGGCGTCGCTGGAGCGGGTCGAGGTCTACCAGGCCACGGGCATGGTCATGGAAGCCCTGGGCGTCGACCCGGCAGACGCCCTGGTCCGGTTGCGTGCCCATGCCTTCGCTCAGGGTTTGGGCATCAGCGAGGTCGCCTGGGCGATTGTGGATCGACGGCTGTCGTTGGAAGCCGACGAACCCTGGCGATGGTTCGGTCCACGATCGGCGGGCTTGGCATGACGCGGGGGCAGGATCGCGAGCGCGCCGTATCGCAGGCTTTCGTCTCATTGGCGAGCAGCCTCACCCGCGGTTACGACGTGGTCGAGCTTCTCAGCATGCTGACCGAGGACTGCGCCCGGCTGCTCGACATCGCCGCTGCCGGGCTGTTGTTGGCTGATCGCAGCGGCGTGTTGCGGATCATGGCAGCATCCTCGGACGAGGCCCGGGCGCTGGAGGTCATTCAGCTGCAGCGCGCCCAAGGCCCGTGCCTGGACTGCTACCGGGACGGGATGCCCGTCTCGGTAGCGGACCTGCAACAGGCGGGGGAGCGGTGGCCACAGTTCGTCACGGCGGCTCACGCCGCCGGCTTCGCCAGCGTGCACGCGTTGCCGATGCGGCTGCAGGGCAACGTCCTCGGCGCGCTCGGGCTGTTCGGCGCCGAGGTCGGTTCGCTCAATAACGAGGACCAGGAGCTGGGGCAGGCGCTCGCCGACGTCGCCAGCGTCGCGCTCGTGCAGGACAGAGCGGCCGCTGACAAGGCCGTCGTCAATGAGCAGCTGCAGACCGCGCTCAGCAGCCGCGTGGTCCTTGAGCAGGCCAAGGGCGTGCTCGCCCAGCGAGGCGGCCTCGACATGGCTCAGGCTTTCGCGGTGCTCCGGCTCTTCGCCCGCGACAACAACCGCCGCCTCGCCGAGGTCGCACAGGCAGTGGTGTCGCGGGCCCTGTCTCCTCAGCGGCTGCTGGACCACGCTGATGCCCGGGGCCTCGCGCGCTCCTAGTGCCCGCTCGGCTTGGCAGGTGGGGGTCATCAGAACGGATCCTCCTTGCCCGCGGGTGCTGGCGGCGCGGTCTGCCGGGGTGGGTGGTGCGGCAGGGGCCGGCAGGTGGCGCAGCGCATTGCTGTCAGGGTGCGACGGCGGTAGGTGTCGTAGTAGCCGTTGCGGTCGGCTTTGCCTTGATCAGCTTGGTGTTGCAGGGCGCGTCCGCCTTCGTGCTGGGCGCGGTGGTGCCGTCGGCAGAGCAGGATCAGGTTGGCAAGGTCGGTGGTGCCGCCGTCGACCCAGTGCCTCAGATGGTGTCCTTCGCACCAGGACGGGGGCCGGTCGCAGCCGGGGTGCACGCACCCGGCGTCGCGGACGACCAGGGCGCGGCGC
>JAABUP010001158.1_pt1 | contig 55747 bp, 69 predicted proteins | sample 5559201 | NCBI WGS metagenome assembly JAABUP01 (sample SAMN10711887, study PRJNA513373) | rock metagenome | isolation source: Antarctica rocks | place: Antarctica | reverse complement strand
CCCCACCCCCCTCCTTCTTTTGCTTTGTGTTTGATGCTTTGTGTTCTGATTGTACGTCGTTCAGGTAAGTCACGCAGCCAGAGGTTGCATAATCTTGTACATGTACCTTCAGGAGACAAAGGCATGTCTTTTAGGCTTGACACGTTCCTGACACATTGTTCGAAACGTCAGAATTGCTGTGGAGGCGTTTTGTGAAAAGATGTAGTGATGATCTATGCTGTCTGGCGGTCTTGTGAGTGCCTTGCTGCTTACAATATGGAATAGCATCAAGCAATGTCTTCACATAAAAGCTCACCTCACCCATACCAACCTATCAGGCAGAGCCACACATCCTGCTGCCTATGCTTCAGCTGCAGCTGTGAGACCTTGTCGCCCAAGATCAGTCAGCATCTGACTAACACTGTTCCTGGAATGCATCGCTGGAATCTGTGAGTTGCACCTGGAGCAGAAGATGTTAAGCTAATTGGTGTGGTCATGTACACCTGTGCTTCTCTGTGCTTACATGTGGCAATGGCAGCTGGTTGCCAGGGTGCCATCAGCAGAAGGAATGCTGATGGCCATCAAGTCAGCATCATGAATCATCATCTTCTTTACGACACAGCACCGGGACTCAGCTTCTGTCAGATAAAGTGCTAACATCAACAGTTGTACCTTAATGTTGTGCACAAAAAACGTTTTGCTGTTATGGCAGCAAGTGTCTGTGTGGATGTGCAGTGCTTTGGCGTGCAAGGCTGCGGTGGACAATGCTCTGTCAGACATGGAGGCTCTGAGGGAGGCCCATACCCAGAAGGAGAGGGATCTCCACATCCAGCAGCAGGCCTCTGCTCAAGCTGCAGACCAGATTCCTTCCATCAGGTACTTGCCTTCATTCCAGGGGGCGATGCCTGTGTAAACTTGCTTGAAAGTTGTATGTGGTATATGAATATACGTATGGATCAACCCTGGACCCAAAGTATGGAGTAAAGCTTGGAAATTGGGTGCGTGCAGTCGCATTTCACTGCTAGCTTCTCAGGTTGTCATTGTACCATCTTTTGTCTGTTTTCTGTGTTCTTCTCAAAAGGAGTCATGAGTTCTTTCTTTTGAAGATATACTCACGGGTGCTGGCCTTACTGGCAAACCCCAAACTGAGAGGTCACTTACTCTTGACATCTTTCAGAATGCTTGCACACATTTGAGATAAACTCCCACTCGTCATTGATTTTACAGCAAGGAGGTGTTTCGGGCTGTCGCCTCATGAGGCTCTTGCTATGATTGCCAAAAGGTGCAAAGTCCCCTTTCTTCTCTTTCTTTCAGGGAGGAGGCAGAGTTCCGGGCGAAGCAGACTAACCAGAAGTATGATGAGGCTGAGCAGAAGAGTCAAGCCTGGATGAAGGCCAAGGATGAGGCTCAGAGCCACAAGAGGATGTGGCATAGCTACTGGCAGCAAGCCATGGTATGCACCCCACTCACCCCCCTCCTTGTCCAGAACCCCTACCATTTGGTCTGATTTAGACCACCGCAACACACATGATTTGATACGCTGACTGCCCAAACAGGACCTCATACAGGGAGTTACTCAAGGCTGTACGTACCTGACCCTAGGTGAGGACACTTCTGGAATAAATGAATGAAACTATATGCTGCTCTGCTGCTATTATGCTGCCTTGTCTTCGATGCTACTGGACTGCTGCTGCTGTGCTGGGTTTTCTCTGATCTGCTGCTTCCAGCTATTGCTGCTTCCATAGTGCTCATGAGAACCTCCTGCTGTTCACTTGCTGCCAGTATGCTGCTGCTGTCCTGTAGCTGCTGTTCACATGCTGCTGCTGCTACTGCTGCTGCTGGATGAGTAAGACTCGTGATTGCTGCTTCCTTCCTGTCCAAGCCCTGCTGCATTGCACCTTTCGATGCTGCTGCTGCTGCTTCAGCAGACAAGCAGCATGCCTGCAGAGAAGTCTGTCCTGATTATAGCTCTGGGCTGCCGCCTTAGGAGGCTCCCATTATAATCGCTGAAAAGCATGAACTCTTCTTTGTTTTCTGCCTGCAGTGATCTTATCAAGCAAGCAAGGCAGTCATCTTTTCAAGTACTGACAGTGGTGCCATGGAGCATCTGCTGAAAATGATGTATGACTGTTGCTGATTAGTTCAGCTTGTGTTGTGCTGCAGCATGTGGGTAGTGATGCTGATGTGGAAGCTAACACCAAGCTGAAGGGGTTGGAAGAGAAGCTGGCAGCTGTTGGACAGAACATCAGCCTCAGAGTGAAGGTCAAAGAAAACGACATGGAAGACGAAGAAGATGAGGAGGCCCTGGATGGTGAAGAAGGACAGATGCTGAAGCAGCACAGACTGCCTCAAGGGAATGGAGAATTGAGTACTGCTGGTGAGATAGCATTGACTGTGTACAAACGTATGTACCCTATTTTGCTGGCTCAATCCTTGTGGAATGCACTGAGCACATTGGAACAGGCTCTGATCTGCAAATCCTTTGTTATGCATTGCTGCTGCGTGGCTGCACAGCACAGTATTTGGCAGCTTGTTGATGTTGATTGCAGCATATGTGTGGCTTGAAGTACAGCATAAACAGATGAGAGCAGTGCAGACCATTGCTGTTTGATGTGCAGGGATGGGATCAGAACGCATGTGATATGTATAAAGACTGATGACATAGGGTTGGTGTAACAGGAGGTGGCACATGTATTTTGCTCTGAAGGCAATCAACGCTTGGAGGGCATGCTATGCACATATTGAAATAATTGATTTTGCTTTTTGCTGATGTGGAAGCAAGCTGTCTGTACTGCCTTTGTTGCATTTTCTGCATTGCATACTGTAGCCCTCTGTGTCGTGATGTTGTTGACAGGTGCAGCACTCTGTGCAAAAATACAAAATTGTGAACGATCAGTTTGCTAATGATGCAGTCAAGAGTAAGAGCTTACGTTAGATATGCAATCGATATATTTCAGATTCGGAACGAATTTCACGTATCTGCAATGACGCGTAGTTGTGCTCATGCAATGCTTCTCCTGCATGTCTGTAACTTACCGCTGTGCGTCAAAGTGCTGCAGAGCAAGGAAACAAGTCAATCTCCCTCGATGTGCCTCACTAATAGGGAGATGAAACGGTGGGTGAGGTCTCGGAACTTCCAACTGACTCAGACAGGTCTAGAAGCGTCGCGGAAACCAGCGCGTTAAGTCTTATTTGTACACCAAACACCATTCAGAGGTGCTTCTGGCTTCAAAGGTGAGAATGTAACGCTTGCTGCTGTGTCCCACACCTTTTGTTGACTGCGACCCGCTAATGATCACTTGCATTGATGGAGCATGCCGGACGATTTTTGCCGTCGAGTTTCACGCTTTACACGACAATTGTACCCGTCACGAACCATTTGCGTACTACAGATCTTCGAAGATAGTTCCAAAATGGCAGTCTGTGCGGCTGCGCACCCTCACTCACACTGCATTTCCTCGCCGAGTCAACTTGAGGTGCGCTTTTGCAGGACGCACACACATCTCGCAAGTATGTACTATACAGTGTGTCTGATCGTTTGGTGCTGTGTATGATGCAGGACGTCCTGCCAAGCACGCGGACTCGCAGGTCGCTGTTCAGGCCGACCAATCCTGTTACAAAATATCTCCACCCACATCTATCGACAGGCAAGTTGTATCATGATGTTTGGTCTTCCATTCGCTCAAAAAAATTGAACACTCACAAATGTGTTGCTCGCCATGCTCAGCTTCTCTGATCACGGCATGCAGGAAACAGATCATACAAACACAGCCAGCCAAACCGTTTTGGCTGTGCTCACGCTAGCCAGGTATCTACTTGCTTTACAGTAGTCATCTCATGCGCATGCTTGAGATGCAGCACTGCAGCATGTGCTGCAGCAGGTGCTGACAAAGACAACTGGACATGCTGCAGCAAGGTCCAGCGACCCTCAAGGTAATTCAAGCTTCACTGTATAGGCTGTGTTTGCGACTTTACTGTGACAGACGAATGTCATCTTGCTGCATGCAAGAGCTTCAGGATCAAGCAGTGCTTGTGACAAACAGTGATGGCCATTTTCATTCTGCATAGTCAGCTACAACCAGCGCCTTTGTCAGGATCACAAGCCCACCTCGTTGCACCATTGCTGCACAGCACATTCTACCCATCACTGCACAGTACATCCTACCCACCACTACACAGACACACATTACATTGGTGCTATGCAAGCATTGTGCTGGTGCCTCTTTGACAAAGCTGCCTTCCACGAACAGAGCATCGTGGTGCGCGCAAACAAAACTGGCTTCAAGACACCAGCGCAGAGGCGTCACTCCTCCGTGAAGAGCAAAAGCTGCCGCAGCTTGGCTCACCACAGCTGGCCCATTTGCGTCAAAGCCTAGCTGGCAAAATTGCACGAGAAGCGTCAAAGCCTAAACCGCCGCCAGCCACAGCAGAATGCACCACAACTTCCAATAGAGCTGCAACCTATGCCTCATCCGGCAGCGCTAGGACTGACCTCTTCTTCAAGGTCAAGGAACCAGGAGTGTACTTGCCTGCATCATCAGAAGACACAACACGCCCTTTGCTGCAGCAGGTATGGTGAACATGCCCAGAGCTGTTGTGCTCAAGCATACACAATGCATTTCAGATACAGCATGTGAGTTGTCTGATGAATGCAAGAGAGCAACCATGTGCTCAACTTCAGCTACCAAAGCGCCGAGCATAGTCTGATTACAAGGTGTTGCGCAGCACATTACAGCCAGAATTGTGCAGCACACAGGCTGCAACATGCACTAACAGGTACATGTTGGTTGGGCAGAGTCCATTCAGGAGGTAACATGTTGTGTAGGCATGGGAAGAAGATCCCTTGGACACACTGAAGCTGATAGCTCACCTGCGTGATGTCAGGGATGGTAAAGCTGACCAGAACCTGTTCCATGACTGCATTGCCTGGCTCTGGCAAGACCATCCACTGACTCTGCTTGCAAATCTGGATGAGATCGTCAAGGTGAATGGTACAGCTGCTCATTCAGCAAAGGAAGACTTGACCTCGTCATGCCATGGCCCTATTGCATACTTTGCACGCTTTACATCACTTTGAAAAACTCTGCAGCTACACTGCATGGCATGCCGCCGGGCTGTGATGCACTGGGCTGACACACAAACAGAATCAAGAAGACCAACAAAGACAGACCGACAAGTCGACAGAAACACAGACAGACAGGCAGACGGATGAGCAGACAGGCAGACAGCTAAACAGACAGCGGCTGACGGAGCATAGCATGCTTGTTCAGGTTGGGTACTGGAAGGACTTACTTGAGATTCTGGTGAGGGCCTGTGTCACTGCAGAGGAGCTACAAGAACGAAAAATGTTGCAAGGACAGGTCAAGAACTTCATGAAATGGGTGCGTCATCACAGACTTGTTTGTAAAGCCCATCTGTGCCTCTTCTCCATTAATTGTTTGGAATTCACCTTGAGTTGGTTGGCGCTTGGATAAGCAGCCTCTTTTGGCAATATTTGCTGCAGCATCTTTAAAGGAATGACTCACTGAATCACACATGTCATTGGCTGAATGCATGGCATGCAGTAGCCAAGCAGTATGCAGCACCTACTTGTTGAGCATGCACATCGTGCCAACAATGCGTCATGTTCTGCAGAGGACACCATGTCCAATGACAAGCTTTTTCAACCCGCCCCATCCTCACATTTCTTAAGGCTGCTGCTATGAGCTGTGATCCTGTCAGAGGCAGTTGCACTCACACACACTAAACCTGAAAATCCTGCTTCATGGAATGCAGGGAACAGGCAGGCCAGATGTCTACAACACAGCTGAGCTGCAGGAGAAGCACCCTGAACTCAAAGAGATGTGCGCTCAAGAATGGAGGAAGCACTACAGGTCCTTGAAGACAGAAGCGCAAAGGGAGGAAGCACGCGCCCAGCGTGCAAAGCAGGCAGCTGAGAAGGCACAGATCATCAGCAAGCACCAAGCCCAGCAAAGGCAGGAGAAGAAGAAGCAATCCAGCAGAAACATCACAAGCAAGTATGCTGATGGTGAGCAAAATCACTTTTTGGGCTTATCTCATGATTCTCCGTTATACAGAGGACAAGTAAGAGCTCTTGCTTTGTGTCATGTGGTTTGAAGCAGAAACAACTGGCAGTTTTTGCAGAGCCGAAAATGCAGCCTCCAGCCTGTTCTGTCTTTTGACATTTGAACACACATCTTGCATATGAAGCCATGTCAGCACAGCAGGCTGGTGTTGTGCTTGTTGCTCTTTGCCTGTTGCCATTTGCCTGTTGCCCTTTACCTGTTGCCCTTTGCATCTCTGTTGCCCTTTGCCTGTTGCCCTTTGCAACTCGGGCCAATTTTGCTGTGCTGTTGCGGCAATTGTTGCATCACCCTCCAAAAATACCCATGAGGATTCATGCTTTTTTTGCAGACAAGTTCCAGCTGCTGCACTTGTCGGTTGCGGTAGCCTTTGCTGAGCAGCTGCAACTGGACACAGAGGCATTGGCAGAGGGCAGGCCTAAAGATGTGTCCCTGGCAGCAAAGTGGGCTCCTACCCCACAAGGTTATCTGACATTGGCCTTTGTTGGCTTCATTTATTGACATCCACCATGCCGTCTTCGCGGTGCTTTCCACAATGGGTTGGCTTGCCATCCTCTAGGAAACCGAAGTTCGGCTGAGTGCTTTGGGTCTGTGGCCATTTCTCACTCAGTCAGCAGCATGCTGTGCTGGGCATGCTGTGCTTGCATGTTTGCTGGCAAATTTATGTGCCTTCCCTTGCTTGGTAAGAGTTTGAGATGAATCAAACGCCAGACGCAGTGGCAGCAACAATGCTTGGGTGTCATCACTGATCACGACCAACCATTTGTCAGCCTGGCTTGCTTTGTGATGCTGTGCGGTGCTGTTTGCAGGATCCCATGACAAGGACACTTTCATCGCCTCCAGCATTGCACAACTGCTGTTTCCTCAGGAAGACTCCCAACATATGAAGGACAAGCACCCCAGTCGTGCTAGACACCTCATGCATGCTACATCAGAATATCGCAGAATGCTAGTGCCTCTTAGAAAATGTTTGGATGTTCCTGAGGTACTGCACCTCCGTATGAGCACGTATGCAGTACAGTGATAGTACAGTGACAGTGACTGAGCAGTGACATCCGGCTTGTAGCTTCCCCTTGTCAAGTATCATGAGTATCTTTGTTTCCATTGACATGGACTTGCTGAGGGTTGTAGTAAACATGGTGACTCATGGAACAGACTTTTGGGCAGCCTAAGTCTCAAGCGTGCGTGGTGTGTTGCATGTCTCATGTCATGCAGATGCTGTCTGTCATGTGGAGCCTTGCTTGTGCGTGCACATGTGGCAATGCACTCCTTTGTCAGAAGTACACATGTGCTCAGACCAAACGCGCATGTGTGTGGTGCATGCAGGTGTACATGTGCGCAAATCAGTGGCAAGATGTGAAGTACACAAGGGTGCCGAGTGTGTGCATGAAGAACAATAAGGGCAGCTTTGAGGAGCACGACAAGAAGCGCTTCACTCAGTATCTGGAAGATGTTCAGGCAGGCAAGAAGAGCATCGCTTCAGGGGCTCTGAAACCACATGAGCTGGTCGAAGAGGCTATGCAGCACACAAGGTCAGGCATGCATGCATGCACATGTAAGGCTTTGGAATTATGAGGCATGACTTGCTTCAGTGCTGTTCCCGCAGCATTGTCTGGGATTGAGGTGGTGCCAGTTGCATGTGCAAAAAGACCAACAAGGCAGTCCTATGCATGAAAGGCAAGGACGCTGCGCACGTACCAATGGCGCTCCAACACCGTAACTGTAGTCACTGGTATCATTGTCAGAATGCATTTGATTGCAGCAAGCTGTGTCACGGCAGCCAAGGCATCATCCTGCTTTTGGCTGACTGATGAGGATGCAGGTGAGTCTGCACCCTTTTTGCAGGCTAACTTGGGCAATACACTCCAATGTTTACACTATCGCAACTCTGCACATGTGCTTCTGGCACTCCTGTGCATGACATTTGGCAAATTTGGCAAATTTGAGACATGCATAGCGTGCGATCAGCAGGGTTTTACTTGACACCCTTTACGACCACAGGCAATCGGTATTGCTTGAAAGGCAATGCCAGATTCCACTTGATCATACGTGAATTGACTGAGATAGGTTCCTGAATTTTGCAAACATTCATGCAACCAGCATGCGACTCATTGGATGATTAGACAAGTAAGGGCCCGCTAGGCGTCTCGCCTAGCACTTTGCACAGTACTGAGGAGGAGTTTTGCTGTTCACGTGCTCAGTTTCACAAGCTTCAAAAGCTCCTCCGCTTTGTCTGTGGAGACCATGGAGCTGCAGTGGAAGGACTATGTCGCCAAGCTGAAGGCTTCTGGAAAGCTGTCCAGCGCATTGCCAATGGCAGACGTGTCCGGTTCAATGTCAGGGTTACCAATGCAGGTAGCGCCTTCAGCTGCTATCACTGCTGTTCATGCTGCTATCACATGCCTTGCCTTGTCTGATTGTGATGAGTCAGAGGATGACTCTGCCAGCTGTCAGAATCATGATGCAGCTGCCGCCTCATGGCCAAAAGGTGTACAGACTTTTGTGTGTAGTGTTTGTGCGTGTCTGGTGTTTGTACTGCTTTGCGATATGCAGCCATGTTGGCTGTTTGTTGCTGTGATCACTCAAGAGCAGGCAGACACTTTCTGCAACCCCAAGCACAGAAGATGGTGCTTGCATGCTGCATGCCAAGCCTCCTGTTTATGGCAGCAACACACCTGTTTCAAATTAAGTCTGCATATGCTGCATGCCTGGGCTGCCTTATCTAAGTGGCCACGTTGTGTACGTGTACATGCAAATGTCACTACTGTAGCATGTCGCATGCCATGGGTAGCCACTGGCTATGCAGTTCGACAAAGTCATGACAGACCGCCCTGTTGCTGTTGTAGGTGGCCATTGCGCTGTCTCTGCTAGTGGCAGAAGTTGCTGGTCCTCCCTTTCACAACACTGTCTTGACCTTCAGCAGTACTCCTCAGCTGCATGCTGTGAAAGGGGCGTCATTAGTGCAGAAGGTACATTTGGTTCTGCCTGCCAGATCCTGTGCTGCGTGCTAGTTCCACTCAAAAGTGGCTTCCGACTCATGTGCATGCGCAGCAATCATTCACACTCACGCCTGTGTTGTCATCAAGGTGTGAGTCCTGTTGCATGCTTTTGTCGACATGAGATGTGGGTCAGAGGGAGGAGCAAGCTCAGCAAGGCCTCAGGCTTGTGGCAGTATGTTGCTGGCTTGTGTCATGCTTGCTGGAATACTCAAGCTTTCCAGAACAAAAAATGACATGCTTGGTGACAGTTTGCCAAACAGAGAAATGATCTGAATTGTAGGGTTGTTTGCTTCAGGAATATTTGCTGTAGGGTTGTTTGCTGAAGGGGCATTTCCTGTATTGCGGCTGCACCTCATGCATCATGCTTGACAAAGGTTGGTGTGTCTGCAGGTTGGAGACCTGGAAAATATGGACTGGGAAGGCAGCACCAATGTGAATGCCGCCTTTGACCTTATCTTGAAGCGCGCCTGTGATGCTGACATTTCTCAGGAGCAAATGATTGAGACTCTGTTCATCTTCAGTGACATGCAGTTTGATGAAGCATGTGGGTCTTACAGCTTTATGGAAGGCTTCTCCTCATGGACAGCTGCCCCTAACTTTAAAAAGGCTCAAGCCAAATTTGTAAAACATGGCTACAAGCTGCCCAAAGTGGTTTTTTGGAACCTGCGGGGTTATGGATATGGTGAGTCAGCGTCTGTTCCAGTCACACAGACAGAAGAGGGTACGGCCTTAGTTTCAGGATTCTCTGGTCAAATGCTCAAGCTGTTCATGGATGACGTGAATGAGCTGGTGACCTTCACCCCCTTCAACGTCATGAAGGAAGCCATTGGCAAGGAGAAATATGACAAATGGAAGGTCGTCGACTAGTAGCATGGCGCTAAGACCGTCCCACAGTAATACCACTTAACAGATTAATCTGTGGGTGCGGCACTTATGCTTGCTGTTTCATGGTTGTGTCCTGCTGGTCAGCTGATCATGACTGTACTTGTGCCTGTGTTGTATGATGTTGTTCAAGCCCTGTATCATGCTTGTATTATATGTTTGTTCATGCCGCAGGGTGTAAAGTTGGACTACATACTCGTAGACACACCTAGTCCTATAATAAATAATGTTGGCAGTCCCAACCTGTGCACAGATGATGTGCCAGGCATGCTTGCATGCATGCTTCTTTCGAATCGCCACTCATGCTGTCTGATCCATATACAAGTATCAGAGTACATCATGGCCTTGTGTCAACAGCAGCACTTCAGCAGATGATCGTACGCCTCAGCATCACAAATAGTTTGTGTGCTGTAGACACAACAGTACACGAAACAAGCAAGTCGAAAGCCAAGCTGACCTCTACCAGTACACCTGCAAGTCACTCAATCAACCCTGCTAAATATAATAGGTTATCGCAAGGTGTCAAAACTGAGCACAAAGTGCTGCTGCAACATACGCTGCCAGCACAACGCTTTTGGCAACGCAGGCATCCGAAAACAATGTCTGCATCTTGCCCTAGCGTTTGGCAGAAACAATAAAAAGAAAGCACATCAGGCTAGGCTTAGGACAAACAAAATTTCAGGTATGTACCACCTCAATATGGACGTTGGCTGTTGTGCCATGATGTGTAAAAGATGAGGTACTTCAAGTAAGCTTTGGATCAATCGGGTTATATGGATACCTTGTATGAGGGACACCTTTATGAGGAATACTTCTTCAGCATGCTGACTGTGGCCGCTCCCCTGCAAGGGCCTCTGTCTATGTCATAATACTAAAGGACACTTCGCAGCCTCACAACAGGTGCTGCCTCACACTGAAAGGTGTGATCATGCAAACGTTGAATGTTTGTATCCTTCTGAGTTCCTGTGAGTCAGCATTAGCATTGACATCTGCTGGGTGTCAACATCAACCTCATAGGTTCTGTTTCCATTCCCCTCAGGAATTAAGGCACCACCATCAGCATTGACAACTGCTGTACTGTGCTGACGCACCAGTCAGCAAGGCCTGGTCATCGCTTTTGGTGCTTCTTGAAGACCAGCGCAAACCAGCAAAGACAGAAGAAGCCAATGAAGAAGATGATCTCGTAAGCTATGAACTCCCAGGTGCTGTATCCATGTAGACCATAGTACTGTAGCACATCCTGCCCAAACAGCTGCACCTGCACGATTGCTAATAAGAGTCTGTCACTGCCACAATGACAGCATCAACATGGAGCAGTGCTGCATGACGCTACATGTACAACACTTCTAGAATGCTGTAGGCGAGTCTGACTCCCTGGCATTGAGCAGTCCTGCGTCTTCAGGGCTGACAAAGAATTCAACCATCCAGATGGTCAAAGTTTGCACATGCAGTGCAGAAGTGCTACCATGTCTAGCATGCAGCTGTATGGGAATCAGCAGGCGAATGGCACAGCACAGCACAGCACAGCACAGCACAGCACAGCACAGCACAGCACAGCACAGCACAGCACAGCACACATAATATAGCAGGTACAGCATCTCTTACATTTTGGCCTTGAAATTGGTTGATCATGAGGGCGCCCCAGCCATAGCGCATGAAGTCCATGTATGCCATCCAAATCCAGTACTTGGGGATTTTGGGCCATGTGATCAGGAAGCCAGAGAAGAAGAGCAAAACAGTGACATAAGCTGGCAGAGCAGCGTTTGCTGTGTCCATATTGGGGGAGATAGCTGCAATCAGATAAGCCAACACTGCGAAGCAAATGTTAGCGTCAGCTTACAATACTACCCTCTACACAAAGTTTGGGCTGTAGGGATTCAAATGCTCGCAGGTATGAACGCTCAGACAAATGCATCAGCAGACCTGCACGCTAGCGGAGTTCAGCTGCAGTCCCATTCTATGCCTCGTCCACAACAGAACAAACAGGCAAACAACGGGAACCAATGACAGGTTCATGGCAGCTTCCAGGACACCACTTCTAATCCCAGGTCAGCTGCTAGAAGAAGAAGAAGACGAAGAAGAAGAAGATTACAAGCTTTGGCCAGCCAACAAGTCTGAGAGCTCACCTACACCAACAAGCTGGGTGACCAGAAAGACGATCCAGACAGGGAAGAAGCTGCCCTGAAGCCTGACTAAGTAGTACACCAGCAGGCTGAAGACCACACTGCTCGCCACAGCCAGCACCACTTCCTCCAATACCTTGAAGGTAAGGTAGGTGATGACGCGGTAAAGGCCGTCGCTCTGCTCACGTACAAAGACTGGCCGTTCCAAGACTATGGCCTGCAAAGCCATAGCTACTGAGGGCATGCGCGCATGGGTATTGGAAACATCTTATGGCAGAGTGGATGCTCAACCTGAGCTTGCAGCAAGGCCAGAAAAATTAGGGCAACATCCTAATGAGATATCATTGGGTCAATGTAGTGATGAAGAGGCAAAGCCAGGACCAGAGCCAGGGGGTGGTGCCTACAAAAAGTATGCAGCTTTGCGATAACAACCAGAGCAGTCAGAAGCGTCATGATCAGTACCCACACAAATAACAGCAAAGATCCAAAAATGAATAGAGAGAATGATACTATGCCTTGTGGCGACGACAGGAGCGCACTGCAGCAGCAGCTTAAAGATGGAACCATAGGCCAACAGCAAACATCACGCTAGTGACAATATAGTGCGCCAACAGATTAGTTGAATGAGACAACACTCATCACAATACACATATTCACTAAATGTAGGTGGCTTTTGTGGATAGGATGATGAAGCTCACTGGGGTGTAGGCACAGGCCCCATAGGCTGGGAGGGTGACCCATAGGAAGAGCAGGCCCCCAATATTGGGCACATCGTATGCATCTGTTTTGTCCCCAATCTTCCAGTATACAGTGAAGATGAGGAAGGCTGCCAGGGATTTCTCACACAGCCTTGGACCTACAACACAGTGAAGATGAGAAAGGCTGCCAGGGCTTTCTCACACAGCCTTGGACCTACAACACAGTGAAGATCAGGAAGGCTACCAGGGCTTTCTCACACAGCCTGAGACCTACAACACAGTGAACCATGCAGTGGACGGCCTATAACCTTGTTACACCGCGAACGTCTCATTCAGGGGCAGAAACAAGGCACATGCCTTGTTAAGACAGCCTGAAATGCTATGTTGTCTGATTACACAAGGAACTATGCTGCTCAGCCTGTTTGGAGTGTGATGTTGGTTAGTCTCTCAAGAGATATGCTGTCTATTACAGTAAGCCTGTTTGTAGTGAGACGCTTGCTTTCAGGGGCAATGCTGCTCACCTAGGTAGTCAGCCTGCTTGAAGTTTTGTCTGGAGCGGTATTTGAACATGATGAGTAAGGCCCACCAAGACGGCGTCACAGTTGCCTTCCTTGTCCTCAGCTGCTTCAGAGTCCTTGCTGAAACCTGCGTATTCACATTAACCAATCTCCCAATCAACCAACCAGCCAACCCCCCAGCCAACTAGTTGGGCAACTGACCAGCCACCTGAAAGCCTGTGCACATATGGGCATGCATCCAATGCTAGAAACTTCAACTCATGCTGGCACAGACAGTCAGTTGTGTCGTTCAAACCAAGCTGAATGCATTGACCTGCATCTGGTACATGCCAGAAACCATCTGCTGTATCGCAGCCAAGGCAGGGCAGGGCAGGGCAGGGCAGGGCAGGGCAGGGCAGGGCAGGGCAGGGCAGGGCAGGGCAGGGCAGGGCAGGGCAGGGCAGGGCAGGGGGAGCAGCACAGTATACAGAAGGCATAATTCCAGAAGGCAGGGCAACACAGCATACAGCACAGCACAGCACGACACGGCACAGCACGGCACGGCACAGCACAGCACAGCACAGCACAGCACAGGACAGGGCAGCATGCAGCATCAGGGCAACCTCACAAATCCCTGGCCATCGTGTCTTACCTGGTGCTCCTCATTAGCCAGGAACTTCTGTAGCTGCTGCTCATTCTGCTGCTTCAGCTGTGACTGGTTGTAGGCATCAGCAAACTGCATGGCTCTGCCTTGCCGGTCTGCCCAGGTTGTGATGTCCACAATCCACTCTGCTGTCGCCTCAGTCTGCCGCTGATGCCGAACCTGCAGCCATGCTCAGGTGAGAAAATGGGTTGCGCAGCTCTACAGTGGGTTTGCTGTCAGTAGCCGATTTCTGAACTGCCTGCTTGAATGGCACACATGTATGCAAAATTACAATCTAAAATTGCATTGAGTGTGTCTAGTCAGCTGCAACATGTGAAGCGTGAGACTACATCCAAGACTGAATGCAGTCGAATGTATAAGAAGCTTGCCAGGAAAGCCTTTGCTCTTGTGACTTGGCAGCACCATTTGTCCTGTTATCATGCATATTATACATCATCTTCTTATCATGCACATCACACAATTATCCTGTTATCATGCACATTACACACCTCAAAGTGTGGGGAGGCAGCAAAGTACTGCTTGGCAGACTCCCCATTGTCCCCAAAGAACACAATGCGGCCTCTTTGTAAGATGAGGACTCTGTCAAATAGCTGGAAGGTGCGGGGAGTGGGGGAGTGAATGGTGGCTGCAATGGTGATGCCACTTGTGACCAAGCCCTTCACCACCTCCATGACTTCGCTTGCTGTGAAAGAGTCCAGGCCTGTGAATGACACCACAATGGACCTTGTCAGTGATGTTACATGTAACAAACCTGTGTGTGACATCAGACTGGACCTGGTCAGTCAGTACAGTAGTGTAACTGGCACACAGTCACTGTAAAACACCTGTGTGTGACAGCAGAATGGACCTTTTCACTTCTGTGACCTGTGCAGTCGAAGTCATGCCTGCATTGTGTGTAAGGCAACAGGATGCCGGTGCATATGCATAGACCATGCACATTATGACAGCAACTAGGGAGCTCATGTACATGATGACAACATGCTTGTCAGAGTACTATGGGAGTGTGCCGCAAAAGAGCTGCAACATGTTTTGGTTGCGTGTGAGAATGACATAGCATTCGTGCAAAATGTTGCTACATCTGCATGGCCACCTCTAAATGGCATGTTTGATGTTGATTGAACTAGCATTTTGGCTAGACAATGCAGCATCTGCATGACCAGCTGCAAAGAGCTTGCCTGACGTAGGTTCATCCAGGAACAGAACCCTAGGGCTGGCCACCAAGGCAATGCCAACATTAGTGCGCTTCAGCTGCAGCACAGTTTCACAACATCGGTCAAAGTGCAATGAAAGGAAGTGCATGCCGCACAGCATGAACCATCTGACTGGTGCCATCTGCAAGACAACTCTGGCACCAAATGAGCTTCCCCAATGAATGGCCATGAATGATGATGAATGAAGGAATGGCTAAGGGATGCAGTCTGAGCTCACAGCAGTAAATGCACAGAGCATGTAGCTGTTGAGGGGGTCACCTCACCCCCGGACACCCCCCTGTCTAGTGAACTGCCAATAATTGTATTCCTGCAGGATTGCAATGCCAGCTGCTGTATCAGCTTCTCCACCCTAGCTTTCTTCTCCTGCACCAGGGCAACACCAGAAGGCATGATTGTGAATGACATGCAAGCATGCAGCTGCCGCAGCAGTATGTACTACAAATGTACATCTGCACAATGGAACAGCCAGTACACAGCTATAATGCCACCCAAGAGTGGGTTGCTCAGCGTACAAAGCAGGCAAAAGTGGCCCCTCTTAGACTCTGCTTGGGTGTGTGCATCACAAGCAACAACTTGGGTGTTATTGTGTCATGCTGACTCCTGCCGCAGCATCAGAGAAATACAACATGTGTCTTCTCTTCCCATGTGCTGGCAGCTGACTGCTGCAAGCTGATGGCAAAGGCAGAAGCAGAACATGATCCAGAGACCAGTCACAAGAGGCATAACATGTATACCTGTAAGGTCACACTTCTAGAGGTCTTGAGCTCGGCTGTGTACAGCAGCATCTCATGCACAGTGAGCACTGGAATCAAGGTGTCAAACTGCTCCACGTAGCCAGCATAGCGCCGCAGGAATGTCTGTGTGGGAGGATAGCCAGCAATCAGGACTTGTCCTTTGAGTTTGCCAACTGTTTTGCGCTGAGCCAAGATGTCAAGCAAAGTCGATTTGCCTGAGCGCTGCATAACATGCCAAATGATTTGGCATGAAAGTCGCAGTGGCAGCAGAAACTTGCCATGCTGGCAATATCTGACAGGCTGATGCAGGCCTACCAGACCACTTTGTGCAAACATCTGTTGCAATGTAGGGGCCTAGGGAACGCAACGTAGGCTTGCAGTGTGTTTGGCACCTCTCAGGCAACATGGCAGCTCACCTTGGACCCATGACTGCCGTCATCTGAGACGGGTTGAAGAAGCCTGACAAGCCGTGCAGGATTGTCAGCTTTTGCCCCTTGTCTTGCTTGTTTTGAACGTCATAAACCAAGTTGCGAAAGGTTATTCGCATGCCAGTGCTCAGGTCCGGGTCGCTGTCGGGCACGTCGACAGCGACGTCCTTCGCTGCATCGTCGCTTGAGTGCATCATTGATTGGTTGTAAAGGAGTCAAGCCTTCTGCAAACTCGTGATCGCCAGCCTACAGAGCGCTGTAAGAGTCAAGCGAACTTGGCGGTTACTGTCAAACCCGCTGTCTGTGTTGCTTCTGAGTGGCTCACGTGACATGAACGAATCAGCACGGTAGCAGCGAATGAATCGTTGTGCCTGCGACGAGCTGGCCTGAGCACGCTGAAAGATTTTTATACACATACATGGATACAACGTTGTAAAGTCCTCGGGACGATTATCGTTCCATGCTGTGCTGAAAGCAGAAGTTTTCCGTCATCATTCCTAGGTGAAATCATTGAATCGTGGACGGGCTTGATGCGCCCATTGCACAGGCGCTGTGCATGTGCAAGACGCATCACGTCAATCGTGATCCATACCGTGGGGCAGTCTATGCTGTTATTGCGTAATTTAGTAATCAGTGACAGACAAGGTCAGAGCAGCAAACGTAAGTCAGGGTACAAAGCACCTGCCGCAGGCGCGCCACACATTGTGCTTGCCGCAAGTCCCTTGATCTTGTGCCGCCTCTGCTGCAAGATGAATCGCTTTGCCCTAGGATGGACAGGGACAAGAACTGTAGTTGGTCAAGCTGACTCTGAGTTATCTCACCGTTCAAGGGTTCTGCAGTCACTGACTGACGGCGACAACCCGGACAAGATTGCTTTAGACGCTTTTGATTTTCTCACCTCCCTCGGAGCACCAAAAGGTATTAGCCCAATCCGGCGCAGACTTGCGGTTGTAACATATGCTGACCAGAACGCAGTAAGCTTATGGTTGACCAATACGAATGCTGATATTCTTGCCATGCAGACCCTTCCACTGTGTGGGGCAGCAACTGCGGCGACGCTGGAACAAAGAGTGCTTGTGCAGAGTATAGCGCTGACTTGGGCATCTTTGCAGCAGAGAAATTTGCAGCTGTCTACAGACAGTCAAAGCCGGCATGCTCAGAGCGCCTGTTCAAGCCTGAAACGAGGGTCAAGCAATTTGCAGTCAGGGGGGAGCATGTGCAGCAAGCTTTACAGCCACAAGCTGCTTCAAACGGTGCAGCTGAAGCAAGTAGTGCAATTCAGCAGTCTGAAAGCCATGACAGACAAAGCCATGGGCATGTGCCTGCTTCAGCCAATTTATTTGTCCATAGCGCTTCTGGCAGACCTTCAATTATATCTGCCACCTCACGCACCAACTTTGTCCCCAAACTGCAGCTGCAGCCTGAGAAGACGCACGCAGCAGCATCACCTCAGCCACCCAGTGTTCACATCATAGTCAACCCCAACACTTATGGCCACAGCCAATCATTGCAGCCTGTTGGCCGCATGCCTGCCCAGGCATCAGCAGCAGCTCCCACCTGCACAGTGACCACCAAGACTGACGACAGCAAGTCTGGCTTAGCCAGAGGCAAGAAGCGCCACAGGGCGGAGCACAGCCTCCCAGAGCAGGAGCAGGTAGATGAGATTCCTTCTGAAGACCCTGACACACCTGATCTGGAGGAGCTGCCACCTCAGGCCTTCAAGAGATGCAAGAAGGAGCGAAGGGATCAGGGTGTACAAGGTGGCAAGGTCAAGATGGGGGACGTGGTGTGGGCCAAGTGTGGCAATCACCCATGGTGGCCTGCACAGGTGACACCTCATGTCTGCACTCGGCTTGAGCCTCTACAACAGGAGTCATACTTTCACTGCCACAATTCACTCTGTTTTGCAGCTCATTCTGAAAATCAAGAAGTTTCCATCCTGGATGGTGTTCTCTCCAGCCATGTGATGCCGTTCATGAACTCATGATGGAACAGTCTGTATATTCCTTTCCGTGCACAAAGCCTGTGACCATTGTGATGAACCAGCATGGTGAATGTCAGCGGTGAACGTCACACTCAACTCACACTGTCTGTATGAACTACTGAGAACTCCTTTTGGCTAGCCAAGTTTCTCAAGAGCTAAGGCATGCCAAGTGACCATGCTGCTCTGATTGTGCAGGTGACTAGACCAGACCCAGGTCAGCTGCCAGCCTTGCGTGAGGCATATGGGTCAGCAATGCACACTGGAGTGCATGTCCGCTTCTTCGGTGACAGTGGCCGGTGTGCCATCGTCCCAGCTAAGTTTGTTGAGGAGTTTGACAAGAGCAAACAGATGCGGTCAGCGAACCAGAGGGTTGCAAGGACCAGCGCTGTGGCGGAGGCCCACAGTGTACTGCACCCCCAGCAGCGACCACGCTGGAGGTGACAAGATGTACTGACCATCTCAATTTTATTCGTTCTGTTGGCAACGCCGCTACGGCCGGCTCACAACTCTATCAAGTTGGGATATCATTTGAGAGTTGTGCCGTGCATTGCGTGTCTCTAGAAGCAGCCTGTGGGATACCTGCTGCAGCTTTGACTACATGTCTTTGTTTGCAAAGCACAATGAACTGTGCTTCAGCAGTTTGCTGACTCCACTTTGGCCCTGATCTGTGAAGAATACCTGTACTGATGGGGTGTCTACCAAATCAGCTTCCTTTGATTACATTCAACATCAGTGATATCATTGTTGAACTGCCAGTGTTCCTTAGTTGTGACCACTGTGACCACCATTACCAAGTCATGGGTCTAGATAGAAAGACAATCCTTTTACATGTAATTGAAACCACAGCATGTTGTCAGCTGCTTTGTTGGCCTTGACCAGCGTTGACAGCAGTGTTGTGCCAAAGGCCGCCAGTAACGCCAGCTGTCTTAACGCCAACTGCGTGCACTTGCTTTGAGAATGCAGGCGGGTCTTGTTTGATTACGTGCGCTCGATCTCTGGCGCCATCATGACAGAACCTCGCATCAAATGGCCCCATGACTTTGCTGCAGTTTTCAGGCAGGCTGTTCCCGACCAGGTGTTGGACATTCTCTGCCGAGAAGCAAACGCAATCGCTGAGTGTGATAACTTCTGGACAACCAAGGTAGGTCATTGACGGATGTAATGGATCACCACAGTAACGTCCGCATGCGACATGTGGTCGCTTCTGAACACTGTAGCTCATTTGCTCTTCAGGAAGGAGTTCAGAACAGATCAACTCAGACTGTGTGGGAGGATGTAGTTTCAAGCATACACGACAGTATTGTCCGTGACAAGCTGCCGAAGTCATGGGCTGGAGCAGAGTGGTGGGTGCAGGTGGCCGTGCAAAACTCACCAAGTGCTTGCGGTGTACCAGGATTGCTCCTTGACTGGGAACGCGCTCTTGACAACTTGTGGTGTGTGGCATGTCATCACGACAGGTGGTGTACTGCACAAATATCAGATTTAGACGACTACCTGCAGGTGTATGAGCCTGGCAAGGGGCTTGCATTCCATTTTGACAAAGATGAGCATGCAATGAAGGAGAAGCACCAGATGATTCAGCCCGTGTTGTCCTCTGTGCTATATTTGACTGGTGACTGCACAACAGAACGCCTAGGTAGATCTGAGAGCAGGGAACTGCCAGGAATGCCCGGTATACTTTGCTATGTCCGGCTTCTCAGCTTTACAATTTGTTGCTGCACAACATGTGCAAAGATTCTGAAGGCGCCTGCAAAGAATCAGAAGGCGGCTTTCTGACCAAAACCATGCATGGTGTTATTCAATTGCAGTGACCTCTTTCTCCTGTGCAAACTTCTGCGCCCATCCCATGGCGCAGTCTGCAATGCTTAACTCAGCAAATCCACAGCTGAAGCTTTTGCTGCAGGCTGTTTGTAAAGTGCTGTACTCAACATTGCTGTGCATGACAAGCAGAAAGCTGCATGCTACCCTGCAGGTCCTGCTGCTGTCATTGACCAGCAGTTTGATGCTGAGCAGGGCAAGGCAGTTCCAGACAGCCCTGGCAGAACAGCCCTGATCTTCCCCTGTAGGAACAACTATGTGTTGTTCAATGGGAGGCTAGGTCATGGAGTGCTGGGCTCTTCCAGCAACAAGCCACGCATGACAATGCTCATCAACTGGTGGGCAGAGAAGCCACAGGTGACAGTGTTATTACTGCTGTATTTCTCCTCACACAATTGTAATCTGGCCTCACACTGTCTTGACCTGCCCTTGCACAGTGTTGATCTCCCCACACACAATCTCACTCTGCCAGCACACTGCCTCTCAATCTGCTTTGGCAATGCACAGCGTAACTATGATCATTGTGATAGAAAGATCAGGTCTTGATCACGTGAGACCTTGAGAGTTTGCCTCAGTTGAGGAATGCAGGTTTTCTACTATGCTCCTTGATGTAGATGTGCTGCTGATGTGTGGCAATCCTGAGCTTGCGTTGAGCAACCTCATGACTTGTGCAGGATGTGAATGCCATTCCTGCTGAGGTCATCAAGCAACATTCCTTGAGCAGCTGTGCTACTGCGTCACATTCTCACAAGTCCTCGAGCAATAGCAAGCCTGCCAGCTCTGGCACTGACCTCCCCTCTGACCTACAGCAGCTCAACCTAGCGCCTCCCTCAGGCAGTGACACCAAGTCTCTCAGCCCCCACACATCAGAGGCTGTCGAATCAGGCAGACCTGCTACTGCTGAAATGCCAAACAGACCTGATCAACATCAAGAAAGCCGGCAGGAAAAGCCTGAGGCTGAAGGGGCTGTTCTGCAGTCAGATAACAGTATACAAACAGCTGTGTCCACAGTGCAAACAGGGGCAGAAGACCAGGGGGAAGCTCATCAGCAGCTGTCTTGTGATCAGACGTGTCATGTGGCACAGCTTCCTGAATCTGCTGCAAAGGCAGAGCAGATTGAGGTGCCTGCCATCAGCATTGCAGGCTGGGATGAGTCACCTGTGTCGGTAAGATAGGCATTCTGGGTTTGTAAGGCCTGTGGCTTGTCTTTGTCGAGCTGCTCTTGATGCATTTATGTTCATATGCCTGTGCCGATGCTTACCGTTCAGAGCGGTCCACTGACTTTCCACCTCATGAAGTCTTTCTGCTGAAGACACTCCAGGATCAACAACCTCGTTTCATGCAGGTGGATGATGTTCTGGAGAGATATGGCTTGCAGCTAACAGGCCCTTCAGCTGTGCATGCAGTTGCAATAGATCACAGCGGGTTTGATCTTTTCCCTCTTGATGAGGAGAACCTGGAAGCAAATGCAGGCAGTGTTGTGACAGCAGCTGCTTTTGTTCCTGTGGGCCTTGTGTCTGATCAGTCTGATAGTGAATCACAGGACAGTACTTGTGGTGAAGTGGGGCAGTAATAATGCAAGGCGTGCACAGCATGCAGTCAAGAAGCACTGATATTTCCACAGTCCTCAGGCATGTGCATTTCATGTATTGTTGGGATTAGTTATGACAGCAAATATTGTCCAAGCTAATATGTCAATTGATACCATTGAGGGTGACGACGTACAACCTTAGGACCAGCTCCAATCCCGTCAAACGCACAATCATTCAACAAGCTACGTGTTCTGTGCCCATATGCAAAATTGTAAAGACGGTTTGTGCCTGTGAATACTTTACAAAAGGTCAGACAAGAAACCATTTAACAGTACAGTGAACACCACTCAGTGCTGCTGTCTTCATACGCAGACGCAACCAGGTCACACATTGTATTTGCATTGACCCATACTTCTACTTCAGGACAGTACGCACCCAAAGCATGCGCTAGGGCAGTCATGCAGCCAGCAGACGCATTGTCGAAAGGCTGAAACTCTACACTTTAGCTTGGTCAGTTGGACAAGGCCTAAAATGCTTCGCCCAAAGCGGTACATACCACAAATCTTGAGCACTTGCAAACTCCGCATGGCTTGCCAGTTCAGTTCACCTCAAACAATGTACAAAAGAGCTCATCAGGATCACTAGATTGCCAGATCTTCAGGTATGTCAGCTGTGTCAGCAAAGTGAGCTCATTTGGGACATGCATACTCCTCAAGCAATCCAAATCTAGATGACGCAGGCTGGTGATCTAAAAGACCCACTGCAGATCAATGTAATCTCCTGGCATGCAATCCACCTCTATGTACAAAGTAGTCAGATGTGATGTTGAAGACCAGCCAGCTGGGCTCTCAGTGGCAGTCTCTACATCGCAACAAAGGCTATCTGATCTTTGCTCAGCTGTGACAAGGCTTCCACGGCACATGACGACCTCCAATCGATTGCAAGCAGAAGGAGCCTTTGGGTGGATGCCTAGTAGGAGGCTTCTGTTGATGTCGAGCTTACGCCAGGAGGTAACAAAACTGCACTCACAAGTTGTCACAACAGCTGCAGAGAGTTTCAGTTCTGTCAGGGATGCAGCGGTGACAGGTGGTCAAAAATACCACACAGGAATAGTACAGTCAAGCTAGGCAAATATTTGAGGGCGCATAGCGCTGTCAATGCTGCAGTTGGTGTTGCCAGTGAGATCGAAGTCGCAGTGGTAAATGCAGACAGCCTATGCACAGAGCTGCCAGGGATGCCTGTAAATGCAAGCTCAGTGAGTTTTGGGGCAGAACCAGAAGACAGTGCAGCCAGAACTGCATCGACAGGTGTACTCCCAAAGCCTGAAGTGACTGCCACCAATGACCCTCGGTGGTGCCGAACAAACTTCAGGAGACTTGGCAGAGACTGATCAGACTGGAGCCTAGGAATAAGCTGGTGACGGGTGAAGGTTTCACGATCGAAAGCCGTGTTAAAGGCCTTGCATACTAGACGCAGGTTTTGGAAGTTTGCTTGATTCAAAGTATGCATCAAGCAGCAATACGGGTTTGAATATGGGAAGGCAAGCAGGTCAGTAGATTCTTCATAGATGTAGCTCAATACTTTTGCCCACAGTTCCACAGACGACAAATGCGACGCACTGACGAAAGCCTTCTGACACGCCATCGGGATCCTTGCAGTTCGTGAGAATTCAGCCACACAAATGACAGGAAGAAGCATTCAGATCAACCAGAAAACAGACTGTTCAGGCTAGCACAAATGCTTGCTTTGGATCTACTTTAAGCCGATGCAGCCCTAGCGCACTAGCAAGAGGGAGGGAAGTCTGCACATCACTCGGGATTGTCCAGGGGACCGTCTTGCATTGCCACTTATTCTGGGGACGATTGCTTAGGCAACGCAAGTTGCAATTTGATGACGGCGAAACAGCACGCGTGGCACCTGAAGCTGTGTTGCGATCATTGCATTCTGGTTATAGTGCTGTAGCAAATTTATTTACAGCTTGACATAATTTCATGTAAACGCTGCGCGTGGCAATACAAAGTGTCAATACACATGTTAGAACATAAGCAACACATCAGGAGCACAACATGGTCAAAGGTTGCACTTGCTGCGGTCATGTCAGAAGTCGCGCTTGTCAGCCTGCTAGCATACTGTCATCACTGCCTAACACAACATAGATTCTTCTACCAAATACGTCAGATCTTGATGTTCCAGATGATTGCAGCCAGAAATGCGCTGCCTCAGCACCAATCCTCTTTTGTCGTCAGCCATACTTTGCTGCATGGAGAGTTATCAAAATCTGCCATCAATACTGCTGCCTGAAACTGCAGAGCTTAGACAACGGTCTGTCCCTGTCCTCCATACTGCTGTCCCTGACCCTGTCCCTGACCCTGGCTCTGCCCCTGACCCTGGTAGCCCTGATCTTGCCCTTGGTCCTGGTTCTGCATCACACAGGACTGTGATTAGGTCCTGATTAGGTCACAATCTGGCCAGCACACTTTGCAGCAAACTTTCGGCAGGTCCAGATCATAGAATGGCTACCATATGGGAACTGCAGCAACATGGCTGCACTTGACCAAGGGAGTGTGTGTCTGCACATCCCATCATTGCAACATTAGGTGGCGCAGACAAGCTGAACTGACTGCTGCTGTAAAGCAGATTACATGATACACTTCACAGAGAAGCTCCTAGCATACTGCTTGGGCTCCTGGCATACTGCTTGGAAAAACTAATTACTGGGTAACATGACAGGGCAGTACTCAACAGGCAAAGCTGAAAGGGAGCATGACAGGGCTATGATGGGCTTACACAGCACTCTGAAGAACACACGGCAGGCAGGAAAAAAGGCCATGCCGGCAGGCAGCTACATACCTGTTGGGTGCCGCCGTTGTTCCTCTCATCCTCAATGATGATGGGTCCCTGCATGTGCTTGTTCAGGGTCTCCTCAGTCAAGGGGTGCACCTTCTGGCCAGTCTCCAGGGCCTCCTGCCACAAGGCAACCTCACGCTCCTTGGCTGCCTCTGCCTCCTTCTTGGCATCTGCATTGAAAGGCAGACTCTGTAAGCCAAATGGCGATATCTTTTTGAAAGCAAGCACGGACAACAAAGGCAGGGCAGTGCTTGATTAGGAAGCAGATGCAGGTGTGAGCATGTGACAATGATGGCAGCTCTGCCAGTATGTCAAAGGCCTGTTCAAATTGCACAGAATGATAATTGCTTGCAGTAAGAGAGAACTGCTTGGGAACAGTTTTGTGGCTCAGTCAGGTGTCGTTGGCAGCAGTGCCAACTCCACTTTCAAAGATAGGCAGCAGAAGCTTCAGCATGCTGCTGACACGCCCCAATTCTGGACTTAGTCAAGCTGCAACCATAACTGCAGCCCTAACTGTGATAGCTGTTGTTGGCAGCATGGCCAAATCCAGTATTGCCGTTTGTCAGCAGCACGCTGAAGCTGAAGCTGCTGCTGCCCCTACTTTGGAATTGGAGCTGGTTATGCTGCCAACAATGTCTCACTGGTCAGAAGCCTGTTCCCAAGCAACCTAAGTTGCCCGGGAGGCCTCCCACATCCTCCAGTGAGGAGGCAAGGAGCTTTGGCACAGACGCCGACTCCTCAGATGACAGGCAATGTTTGCAGGACATGAAAGTCTCACCAGTCCACTTGTCAGCCAGCTGGTAGGCCAGCAGGCGCTTCTCATCAGCAATGCGCTTGAAGGCCTCAGCCTCTTCGCCCTGCCTCACAGCCTTGGCCTCTGCCATCTCTGCTTCTGCTGTTGCAGCTGCATACTCCTGCACCAATCAAAAGGCCAGATCAGAAGCGCTGTCAAGACATGTTGTGTTGTGTACTTCAGACGGCAGGGAGTACAACTTTCTGCAAGCTGCACAAAGGACAGGCAAGTAATGTGGGTGTTGCTTGTGTTAGTACAGAGCAACGCACATGTGCACAGGTTGTTGCCCAGGCGCAAGTAGTACAATAACCAATTTATATAGAAGTTACTTTCAACAATCACACAAGCTAGGCATAATTGACATGATCTGAGCATTGCTCAAACACAGTGCACAGCAGAGCTGTAAAACAGACAACTTGCATCTCAACAGCAGTCCCTTTTGTCCCAGAGGCTCAACTGACCTGTGCCAGCTTGTCAACCTTGTTCCGTGCCATGACCAAGTTCTGGGCACGCTGGTCCAGCTGGTTGCGCCTCTCCTCCAGAGCCTGTGCCAGCTCCTTGGCCTCCTCTGACACTGAGGCCGCCCTCTCCTCAGCCAGGTTGGCATCATTCCTGAGCTGCTCTAGCTTGGCGACCAACCTCTCAACCTGCACATGTATGAATGGCTAGTCAGCATGAAGATGTCTGACCCATTTAGGCAGCTTGCAAGCCACTGAACATCAAACAACCAGATGGGGATGAGTATGAAGCACTGTTGCTTGTATACTGTGCTGCTGCAGCCGATAAAGCAACAGCTGAACGGATTGGGCACTGCTCACATGCTGTGCTGCAGAGTGCATGACATAGCCCGCAAAGCTATTGCGCACATGCAGTGCTGCAGCACACATAGCATACAGCATCAACCCGAAATTTGATCATTGAAGCTGTGCTGCAGCACGCATAACATACAGCAGCATGGCAAAAGTTATGTACCTCGCCAACTTCAGTTCGCTTGGCGACAGCGGCCTTGTTGACCAACTTGGCCTCGTGGGTCTTGTAGCGCAGGTCAAAGTCAGCCTTCTCCAGCTCCCTTTCAGAGGCAGCCAGGTCACGCACTCGGTCATCAACATCACCCTTGGCATCAGACAATGCCATCCTGCAGTCATACATGCAGCACATCAGCCTCTGCAGCTTGCACAGGTTGCGTGTATGGCATGAGACGATACCATCCTGCAGTGATACACGCAGCATATTGGCATGTTCGTAGGTGCACACACGTTTACTTGTATGGCTCCAGACAATGCCAGTTTGGAAATGATCCAGGGACCAGACTGTTCAGGTGTGTGTGCTTCTGTGTTTACAGAAGAATTGCTTTGGCTGGTGGTGGCATGATAGTGGCGCAAACAGAGGAGTACATAGCACATGCCAGCTGCGGAGACATATGTCCGCAGCATTGTCGCATGTGGTTCTGTGCATGTGTGCAGCAGCAGCTGCAGTCACTGTGCCTGGTGTCACAAGGTCCAGAATGTGTAGCTGCAACAATTGCATGTGCATGAGTCTGGTCTGGCATGTATTCACAGCATAGGGCATGCTGTAAAGTGCAAGCGTTTGAGGTGATAGTGCAGACAGTATAGAGCCCAGACAGAACAGCTTCTGACCCAGATTGCAACTTCTGCTACATTCATGTGGTGGTAAAGGCCATCATGCAAAAGACCCAAAGCAAGACCTGGCAAGTAGCACCACCTATGACCAAACCCTGGCAATGTCAGCAGCCTGACTCAGCAGCATAGCTCAGCATGAGTCAGCAGCCTGACTCAGCTGTTGAAACAGGCAGGTTTTGTTTGTTCCTGGGATGCATGAGCAGAGGCCCAAGAACACTGCGCTGCTGCGAGATCACCTGGTGTCATAGAGGTAAGCACGTGTGCGTCCTGGCAGATCCTTGGCAGCAGATCTAGTTTCCTGCTCAAGCTGCATGGCCTGCTCAGCCTCTGAGCGAGCCTCGTTGCTGCGGCGAGCTAGGTCAGCTGCCTCGCGCATCTTGTACTCAACCTGCTTGGCCTCCCTCTCTGCCTCTGAGATCTTGGCGCGGGCTTGCTCCCACTGCAAAGAGGTAGATGAGGGGTGTGGGTATGCCAAACATGCTACGCATGACCACATGCAAAAGGTCTCAAGTTTTCTATTGTCATGGCATTGATGATTTACATCAGTTCCTGCCCAGTAGAGCAAAAATGAACACACATATAAGTGAATTACATGTATGCCCACTGTTTCAAAAGTGCTTGATCAGTCCTGATAGCCCTGTTAGACATTCAGCCAAAGAACCATCAACTATGTCATGGCTGAGACTGCAGCAATGTGCCATAGTTGGTGTACATGTGCTGCTTGTGTTGACAAAATAAAGAGGGTGCACACCTGCTGGCCAGCCTCGTCATATGCAGGGATGCTTGCAGTCTCCTCACGCTTCTGGACAATCTTAGACAGTGCCTGGCTCTCAGCCTTCCTGTGCCTGCTTCCAATCTCATACTCATACTCAGGTGTCTTTGGTTTGAATAGGGGACCCTGCTCTGCACGCACCCTGGCCTCTGCATCTGTCTGCAAGGTAGGCAGTACATGTTACAGAGGTCATACCTTTGCTTCCAGCTGCATCCCGTGGAGCTAGTCATAGCCTTGCAGAACTACTGTGAAGCCAGCAACCATCATGTGCGTGTGTATAGTACAGCACGGCAAAGTCCGAAACCCTTAGTCATAAGCATGGACGAGGAGTCCTCCTTACCATTGTGCCGGGGATAACCGGCCTGACCTCCACGTCAGGGTCCTGCTTGAACTTCCAGAGCATACGGTCTGCAGTCCGGCTGGTCTTGCGCGGTGTCACGGTCTGTCTGGGGAAGCCGCTGGGGTATAGCCCGTCGACAGCCTCGGGAGTGGCAGAAGCGTACTTGTTGTCTCTATGCATATGACCGTAGGTATGGTTACGAGCATGTGCATTGCCGTATCCAGAAGATGGGGGGTATTTAGACACAGCGGGGCCAAGCTCAGGGTCCTCAAGTCTAGTCATAGGCTGCATGTTTGCAAGTCTACGACAGAGATCTGAGATCTACCGGGTACTGTGTCGAGTCTACAGTCGCGAAGGTGTTCGGTGCGACTTCCTAACAAAATTTGGTAGCTGCTGCGTTATTTCGTGCAAACAGAATCTTGACCTGCTCTGTATCAAATTGCGCTTTGTTCGGACCTGGCCCAGCTCACTCGTTCTCCCAACTTTTACTGAGCTGCGGCCCATGACGGCTGCTGCGGCAGAGAGAATGAATGATGATTTTCCCCAGTTCCGTTCAGCTAAATTCACCTAAATTCACCTGAATTCAGCTGACGCTGCCCAGAGCCACCGCTGCACGCGGAACGGCCAGGTCAACGCATTTCTGCGCTGCGCCGGAAGTAACAACGTCTCGTCGACAAGCTGTCGAAAGTTCTGTTTGCTGTCGGGACGACTTTTGAGACGAGATCATAGACACATCTGGTGCTCATCGCGATGGCGCGCAGAAATGGACGTGTTGAGTCACAACGGATATTGCTGGTTTGCACAAGCAATCCCAGACTCGGGGACTCAGACCGCGAGACAGGTGTCTGGTGAGTTTCGAAGGTCTTGGAGGTTGCCCATGTTCTCGTTGTCAAGCAAGTAGCTACGCAGTCCGTACCGCTTCCTGCAGTCGTGCGTTTGTAGCTCCGCCCAGATCCTTAGTTCGCTAGTTCACACGACTCGATAACTTGCTGGTATCCATATGAAAAGTGCCACCCGGCAATCAGCGACGCTACACGTTGTATGTAAGGCCGTGTGTACCTTGTTCAGACCTCGTGTGCATATCCTGCAGGGCCGAGAGCTTGTTCTCAGCATACTACTTTTTCACCAGAAAAGGGTACGAGGTCACCCTGGCTTCAGTGAAGGGAGGCAAATTACCTATTGACCCCAAGAGCGTGGTCACACCATACCTTACCACAGTGGTCAAAAAGGGCCTGACAGATGGTACAGCCTCACCTCTCAGCTGCCATTACAGCCTCTCTTCTCAGCTACCTGACTTCACAGCTGAACTCAAGCAACACCAGCTAAAAAGCATCAGCATGGCAATGGCAAGCGCTGACTTTCCCTTGTTGTTGCAGACTTCATCATGGCCAGAGTCAACACCACAGCATGCATTGTCTACATCGACGGTGCAGAGTTCGATGGAGTCTACATTGTAGATGGTCTTGGTATCATGTGGGATGGAGTGTACAACAGCGAGATCATCAGAGTAGTACAAGAGTCATTGAGAGCAGGCAAGATGGTGGCAGCGGTTGGCCATGGAGTAGCAGCACTGTGCAATGTCACAGATGACAGAGGCAACTTCATTGTTGCTGGCAAGCAGGTATGCTGTTTACTCAAGTATGATGGCTTTCAGGATCAGCTCTTCAGGCTTTGTCATAATGCTTGTTCTGTACGGGCGTTTCTGCTCGCTTGAGCATGATCCTGCTGCAGTTGCATGAGCTGACTCAGGCTGCTTGGGTGACTTACCCCACACACATGCAACTTGCCTGTGACCTATTGCAAACATAATGTTTATCTGACATGTTCTGTTTGTGCTCAGATGACTGGGACAACAGACACAGAGGAAGAACTTTTGGGAGCAGGCGGCATGGTGCCTTTCTCTATCGAGGCCAAACTGAGGAAGTATGGGGCTATCTTCAGGCAAGGAACGAGTGACACGAGGCCTTTTGCCACACGATCTGGCAGCATTGTCACAGGGCAGAACTCAGCCAGCTCACTCTTAACGGCGGAGGGTTTGGTTGAGGCAATGAGTCTGGGTGTGCGCATGACTGTTGTTTAGGCTTGCGACTGTCACATTAAGCAGCAGCATTTCAGGGACGTGTGGAGCAGCCAGAGAATCTAGTGCCAAAGCCAGGAACAGAGTTGACAAACAGACGCCCTTTCAGCAGACTATTGGGTTTGACTAGATATGAGGTGTGTGAAAAGTGCTACATAGATACTGTTAGCGATTGTTTTTGACATGATTTTGCACATACCACGGTCTGACAGCAGTCAAATGTTGCGTGACTTATATTGATAACATTGCACTACAATGTCAGTGCCTTACACGGTGTTGGTGTCTTTCAAACATGATGCAGTGGCCAAGTGAACCAAGCCTTTGCTGTTTTGAGGTGCTAGCAGGCAATATTGTCCGGTGTGCTTGTCATGTTTTCGTGCTTACATTGCTGTGTTTCCCTGCTTCGACTTATCAACAGTCTATGAAATCCAAAATGGCAATGTTTGCGAGGGGCTGTGCATATGAAAGTTTGTGTCAACTTTAGAGCATGGATCACCTGCTGTGAGACAGCCGTATCTGCTGATCCAGGCCAAAAGCCCATACCCAGCTACACATGTATCAGAGCTGTCACCTGAGATGCAATCCTGGCTCTGTCAGACGCAAACCAATGATACGGCATACAGCATCTAACACACTATCTCTATGATCCAGGCAATTTACCAGGCTCTGCAATTCAGTGCACTCCTAACAACGTGTATCTGAGCTCCCATATATCAAGGAAACGCACATCAACAGACTCTGCTCACTAGTACAGCCTTGGCAAGATGCCGTCCGACTTCAGATTTAGCAAACAAATCACATGCTCATTTGTCTCAGCCAGAAGTCAGGTCAATCTTCAAGAGACAGAAACGACCACATTGTAAGCAAGTCTCAAGTCCTGCCTACCATGCATGTGTGCTAACCTCGGGGAAGATATCACAATTATGCTAGCTATCACAATCAAACAGCAGCAAGTATTAGCCCAGGACAAAAGCGGCATTGAGGTCTGACAGCAAGGCGCAGTGCAGTCTTGCACCTCACAACAACATTGTCGAAGCCTGCTTTGTGAGCAGTTGCTGTAGCTGGTCTGTCAGCTTGTCCAACCTTGCCACAATGGTGTCTTGTTTGCTTGCCAGCGCTTCCACAACGTCAAGCAGCTCAGCCTACAGAACAAAGAACAGGGAATATCATCAAGCAGGTTTTGGTGATGGCATGTCAAACAGCTTTTCTGCATTAGCTGGACGCAAGCCATGGCACATCAGACAGATGGAGATACACACTATGTAAAGCACGCTGTTTCTGGTCAACAAATATCAACAAAGAGTGAGCATGCGTGAAAGCAGCTAAGCCATGCAGCTGCATGGCATGAGCGGCCTGAGATGCGCAGCAGGACACATCATTGTCATAGTCATGAAGTAGCCATGCTTGTCATTGTCGTAGTCATGGAACAGCTGTGCAATGACAGAGGTCAATGTTGCATCAGCACGGCATGCATGATGTGATGTCATACCTGATGCTGAGCAAAATGACCAGTGACCTGCTGCTGTGAGGCTTGCATGTCTTCCCGCAGACTCATCAGCCTTTCCTCCATGACTTGCTGAACAGCCTGTGGCATTGCATGTCACCATCTGACAACTTGTGCTGAAGCTGTGCGCATCATTGTCTGAGATATGGTGTATGAGCGACTGGACAAGGCATTCAGCATGGCAATTTATGTTGACTGCCAAGCTATTGCAAAGGACTGAGGTCATGACTCTTGGGCAATCAGTCTCAATGTAGCTCTCCATCAGCCCTGGTCAGATGCTAGTCATGCGGCTGCAGAATCTGCCATGGAAAAGTCTACTTCAAGCTCACCACAAGCATTGCATCAGAATCTGGTGCTGAGTTCAGCAAGCTTCTATGATCAAAGGCATCCTCCTGCCCATGATCACTTTGCCTTGCTGACTGCTGATGCAGCCGACCTTGCATCTGTGGGGTCTCAGCTATCAACTCAGCCGCAACATCAGTAAACCCATTGCCACTGCCATCGGCCGCAGCAGAGGCTGCAGGTTGAGGTTGCAACAAAGAGTCTCTAGATCTGTTCCAGACCCCGTGGACAGGGCTGCCTGGCAATGCTGGGGGCAAAGCAGGGTTTGCCTGAGGCAGACTTGAGGCAACTGCCGCGGTCAGAGGGCCACCAGACGGCAGGCTTGCTGGCATGGGGCTGCAAGGAAATGCCCCAGGGGCTGGCATGAGCCTAGGAGACTCTGGCTGAAGCACAGCAGGGCCAGTCAGAGTTGGCGTGCGCTGCTGGGGTCTGAAAGAGGGGGTGGGAAAGGTGAGTGTTGGGGTCTCAGCTTGCGCTGACGTCTGAGGATGTGGTGGCTGCAAGTCCAGCTGCAGTCCAGCCATCTGGAGTTCAGATTGCTTGCTTGCACCTGCAGCGTTTGCACATTCAACAAATGTGAAGTCCTGCATCAATGCCACATTTTGTATCACATCATGCACAGCATGCATGCCAGCAAGACAAGCACGAGTTACCAGAACACAGAAAATCTTCATTCATAACAAGTTGTAAGGGCTCAAGCACGATTTTCAGCGCAGGCTGAGTATGACCTGCCAAACTGGCTGCTGGTGGAGCGCTGACTGTATCCACAGGCTTCTTGGACCATGATGCTAGGGCAGCCCTTGGTCCTAAGTTGGGAAATGTGGACAACGGTGTCCCTGCATTGTTGTACTGGAAGCCTGGGATGACGTTGGTGTCCAGGGGCGAGAAGACAGCCATTGCTGCATTGGTTGCCTGCGTGTTTACTCAAGCCTACTGACACTTGGTCTTGACCAAAACAGCAGACGAGAGGTGAAAAACTGTGTCATGCATCAAGACGCTGGTTATCAGGCTCACGATCCTGGGATGATCTCACAAGAGCTTTTCAGGGCCAAGTATGGTGCCTGTTGCAAGTTGTGCAGTCGGGCTGCGCTCCCACTCTCAGACAATATTAGGAAACACAGATAGAAGGTTGCTGCACCAACTTTCCAGGCATGCAGGCAGACAATGACACTCCCACCCTGGCTCGGATGGTGTGCCACAGCTCACACATAACAACGGCAGCAAGTCACACTGACACTGGCGCAAGGTATTGTGCAAAGGCCGGGGGCGTACGTGAGATGTGGGCGCAGGAGTAGCAAGCACTGCTGCATGGTCAGGAGCCGTAGAGGCATGCAGTGGGACACCAGCTTGGTCGTTTGAACTTCTCAGACTTTGGCTGTCTCTGGTGCCACCCTTGACTGCTGTCCTAGATGATTTGGAAGTGATGGTGTGCTGCCAGTGGAGGTCCCTGATCACTTCATTGCCCGAGCAACTTATTTGATCCCATGGTGTTGCCAGCTTTCTTGGGTCATACAGCAAGACTGTGCCCTCTGCACAGACTCAGCTTCATGGGCTAGAGTTTTTGTGATGCATTCATTCAAGGCTGGCTGGAAGATTTATGACAATGACCATGATCAACCTTTTGAATGCCCTCAAGGGTCTGTGTGAGACATTTTAGAGAACAACGGCCTTTTATGTAAGGGGGGAGTACTGACCGCAACAGGCGTCTACTGAGCGTTGCAACAAAAAAACAGCCTAACAGGCCAATGCTGCTTATTGAAGTCCAGCAGCTAGCATGATTGGTTCCTACCTGACGTGCCAACAGCTATGATGTTGCCATCATCTCGGCATGCCATGGAGTGCAGGGGCTTCTCTGCACTCACTGAAGCAGCCACACTGTTTGATCTTCTGTCCAGCAGCATCAACTGTTCATCCAGCCCAGCAGATGCCAGGACATGTGAGCCTGTCAGAAAATTGACTGAGCTTGCAGCGGCCTGCATGCACATATGCTCTTGGCATAATCAGCCAAGATGGTGAAAGTTGACAAGATGTTGCAGGAGCTTTGCGCCAGTGTAGTTGCTGCAAACAAAAAATGGGATTGTGAGGCTATGAATTTCAACCAGTGTGACAAGTCAATGACTGGGATTCTACCCTCAATGTGCTGATTGAGGCAGCACGACTTGGCAATCTGCCATGACTCCGCATCAGCTTGACCAGCCTCTGCCATGCATGCAAATGAGGCAGATCAGTCCGTCATATGCATGCTTGCACCTTGTGTAACATCCTGTAGCTGTCTTGCGCCTGGCAAGTAACAGTATCCCAAGTGTTCAATGAGCCGTCCTCAGAGCTGCTAACCAGCACTGCATCAAGAGGGGAGTACTGTACGCAGAGCTTGCCAATTGGACCATCAGCTGGTAACCTAATAGCAGCGCCCTCATCATGCACACGATGCAGCCACAGCTCTCCACTCAAACTGCACAAAGTTGGCTGATTAGTACTGATAGATTTGATTCATAACTGAAGTTGCTGAAGCACACAGCGACACATTGAAGTGCAATGTGTTTCACGTGTTGTGGCGCATGTCAGATAGTGTGCATTTGACGACAACGCACTACGGATGGTGCACAGTGCTGCCTGGAATGCATCCAGCAGCACAGGTCGCACACCTGGAGGATGCAAAGTGCTTATCATCAGGGTTGCAGTGGATGCTTGTCACAGCTTTGCTATGATCTTTGATGACGTTCCTGACATTCTGCAGAGTGCACAATGACTAAGAGTGGTCCAGGACAACCAGTCAAACTGCTTCTCCATTTTGCATTGTCGATAAACGCTACAAATGCATACCTGGCGTTTCAGGTTCCAAACTTTGATCTCCCCATTGGCACAGCCAGTGGCAAGAAACTTGGAACCTTTGCTGAAACAGACTGTGTTGACTACTGGCAAAGAACTATCATGTTGCGGTGGCAGTACTCCCATCACAGTCCCAGTGACATAGTTCAAGGCCAGTTGGCCACTGACACCAGCAGTCACAACTACACGATTGTTTTGGTTCCAGCGCGAGGTATGCACCAAGCCATCATGCTTGAGTGTGGAAATATGAGATGCTTGTAGCCCCGGAGCATGCCAGATGAAAGTACAGCTGCCGCTGCTGATGGCCAAATCGGCCTTTTGGCTGAGCGTGCTCGACATTCTGAGCTGCTCAGGTGCGATTGCAGGCCTGCCCTACCCAGGCGTCGCTCCCGCAATTACTATACCTTGTGGTCGGCTCTTTAGTTTGAATACCGCATCACCTTCGGCAATGAGCACTGGCCGGCAACGGGCAGTTGCTCTCTGTCAGCGATCTCTACACAGCAGACTACTGATCCAGCGATATTTATTCGACTCGACTCAGGCTCTCTTGGACAACGCCACTTGTGGCTGCTTCAAAATGTTCGAAAGATATCAAGCAGGCTTAGCCAACAAGCTTCTTGGATGTGTCTTCCGAACAAACCAAATGCGTCTTCCGAGCAAAACAACGCGCCGAACTTGGAGAAGTGAAGAAGACTAAAACGAAGTCTACGAGGTTGTTTCTCATCAACTGCTTCCTCAACTCACCCTCCTCTGCTCGAGCATCGCCGAAATTCGCAGTTGGCATTGGCAATAGACACCATGTGCAGTAAACTGCTGTTCTTTCCGGTGCGCCAGTACCGGTAATTGAAACGTTTTTGTGCTTGTGATCAGTTGTGCTGCGCAGCTGCAGCTTCGCAAGCCAGTGCCGAGAAGCTCAAGCGACATGTCTTTGGGAAGATTCTCTGTAGTACGCAGTATAGCTGCGTTTTGGCGCAGTGCAGGTGTTGCGTCTGCGAGCCTTGCTCGAGGCTATTGCACCGCTAGCCATACGGGCGTATCCAGGCGGACACTGCAGGAAACGGCATCAGACTGGCGATACTGGACTGCGTCTTCGGCAGCAACACTCGCCTTAATTGTTTGGTTGCAAGCTCGAGAAGGGCCTGCACACTGTCTTACTGAACCTACACAGGTCGAAGACCACGTCACGGAGGAGTCGTCGTGTATGCTGCGTCAGTGGCTGGACAGTGTTGGCGCTGATGTCGACGCCATAGACGTTCGAGAGTCTGTAGAGGTATCGTTTTTCTTGACTGGTTGCAAAGAGTTGAAGCTCTGTGGCCTGACGCCTCTGCCATTCTTTTGTAGCATCCAGATGCAGGCCTAGGAGTCTTTGCCTCAGAAGAGGTCCGGAAGACTTTGCAGGTCAGCTGGTGGAAGCAGCCTTGGTACAGATTTCGCAAACCCAATGACGGGATTGTGCTTGCAAGCTTTCCACTGCAAGCTGCCATCACTCCTCAAACCATTCTCTCAGACCCTGTCTTAGGTCAAACATACAAAGAGCTGTTAAACATTGGTATGTGGTACGACATACTGTTCATCATGGAGCTGCTTGAAATGTGTCTAGCATTGCTGCAAACAACGGCACATGCGCCTCACGATGGCCTGCCCTGCTGTAGGAGTCATTGATGAGCGCATGCTGATTATACTCTTCTTAACCATTGAGAGGTGTGTCACAAGCGTCGTTGCTCCGTGTGTAACAGCACCCGCCAAATCAGCACTGCGCTTGATGTTTGTGTACACCTTCCACTTTGTTGAGTTGTTTCAACATGGTTGCAGGCAACTTAGGGTAGATTCAGTGTGGTACCCATGGTTAAAATTGCTTCCAGAGAAGCCACAAACGCCCCTGTTCTACAGGTGAATAGCTTTCTTGCCAAGGAGGTGCTGCTCGTCACCATGGTCGTCATGCAACTGCTTTTTGGAGTGTGACTGATGTTATGAGTTTACTGCAGTGAAGTTGAAATGGCTGAACTAAGAGGCACAAGCCTAGAGCACAGCGTTGGGTGAGACTTCTGCTTACCACAACTGCTCTGTGCTCTATGATCCACTGTGTTGCTTGTTGCCATGCTGCACTCTATAACACAGCAGCAATATTGCAACTAACCCCTTCCCATTCTATTGTCTTCAGCACAGCATCGTGCTCTTCAGCATTAACATGGCATGCCCAACTGGCTTTGTGTCGACTACCCACATTCCACACAGGTTGCAGAAAAGGGGTTTGGCAGAGCAATGGAAGCGTTTGGAGCCTGCCTGCCAAGACTTGCTCAGAAAAGCTGGAGCCAGCACCACTCAAGTGAGCTTTGAGGACTTCATGTGGGCGCATGCCATTTGGTGAGCCTCTAAGCTTCTTCACTGCAAGCTGCACATTTTTGTTTGTGACCCATCATACGTGCATCATGCTTGCACCGTAGCATGTCTGCGCGTATGTGGCTTTCAAGAACTGTGTGTTGGTTTAGTTGATAAGCTATTCCAGCTGACTGAGACATGACATCTCAGTGCACCACTACAGCTTCAAAGCAATCATTGAGGTCAGCCATGGTCTTTGACATTACGTTGATAAACTCTACCTCATTTGGGGCAAGGTGATGAATGACGCTGACTGCCTCTTTTGTTTTGCTAGTTGACAAACTAGGAATATCTATCAAGAGTTTGTCTTGAGGAATGAAGTTTGGTGGAGGTCTGTGTGTCTGGTGTCTGGTGCACAGGAGCCGTCAGGACTGTCTCAACATTGCATCAGGCACTTCGCTCTCTTCCAGCTGCACGGCACACAATCACTTGTGATATATGTGGAGCAGACTGCACAGTTCACTAGAAGCAGATGTGCACAATAGTATCTCTTCAAAGCTTCTGAAGCACGGCAAACCTACACACTGCTGTATGTATGCTGCTGAGGGACTCAGCTCGGTCAAGGCTCAGTCTGATCATGCAATGCAGGTCTAGATCTCAGTCCTTTCCTCGCTGGACTCAAGAAGCAGGAGAGATGGTGGTGAGTGCAGAGGAGGGCATGGTCCCTGGGCTTGACTTCTGCAATCACAAGGAGCACTCAACAGCCAAATGGACCATCTTCGGTACACCAGGACTTGAAGTATACCACTGAACAACATGCTCAGCATGTATGACACACTGTATGCATTTCCACTTCACACAGTCATGTAGGCATAAATAGTAGCAAGCAGTGACTGCTGAGCAGAACTCAGAAAGTTCTGCACATGTACAACAAGACCCCAGAATTGTGGAATCAGCAGGTCTGTCTAGATTGTCGACCAGTCTGCGTCTTGAAGCCTCTGATGGGCTGCTCATCTATGTCTGCATGTTGTGGTGTACAGGTGGACGAGTCAGGCCAGCCAAGTGCAATGCCAACACAGGTAGCCCTTGTATGTCCAAGGCAGCAAGCTCCTGCGCCTGGTCAGGAGATCACCATTGACTATGGGGACAAAAGCAATGAACAGCTGCTACTGAACTATGGTGAGTGCATTGACCCTGCCCGGTCCTGCCCTGCCCTGCCCCTCACAGCATCTGGAATAAACGGCACCCGTCTACAACAAACAGAAAGAAGAATCAGCTCTGTTTGTTGTAAAAAGGACTCCTGCTGCTGCTATTAGCCTCACGGCCATCAGCGCTGTTGGACACTGCCAACTGATTCAGGCTTATTGTCTCCTGGACTCTGTGGCGTAGCCAGTATGCTTAACAGAGCTCTGTGCAGAAGCTGCGCCCTGACAATTGCCTGACTTGCAGGATTTGCACAGCCAAACAACATGAATGATGTGTTGACTATCATGTGCCCGGTATCACCTCCTGAAGACCGCGACGACATCCTGACTGCCAGATTGAATTTGCTGTTGTCACGTGGCCTCATGCCTCGGCTTTTCCTGCCGGCCAAGCTGCTTGATGGCCGGCCTACACGCACAGACAAGGATAGGTAATACATTCAGCTCACAATCTGACTAATGGCTGCTGCTGCGCTTGCAATTGTTGTATCTATTGCCTTGCAGCTGTGGCAATACTAGTAAGCCATGGCAAGCTTCCATGCCATCCTGCTCACTTGTTCAAGCTGACCCTGCATTTTGCTTTACAAATCTGCCTGAAGCTTTGGCATGAATTGCAGCTCAGCAAAAGTAGTTGTCACTCAACGGTACGGTTCTGCACTGCTTGGTTGTACTGTCAGCCTTTCTACCTTTCAGCTCCTGCAACTCATTGCTTTCAGCACATCAGTGTCAAGTAAATGACAAATCCTTGACTTCTTGCCTTTGCGATCTTGCCAAGGCTGTGTGCTTGTCTGCAGGAGTCTGCGTCTCCCAGAAGAGGTAGAAGAGATCCTTAAGATCTTTGTGATGGTGCCAAAGCAGTTGAGCGCAGAAGTGGTTTCAGAGCTGGAACCGGAGCCAGCACAGAATACCTTGGACGCAGGTGACAGAGCTTTTCACACCTTACGTCATGTAAACCTGCTTAATGTTGCTCATTGACTGGATGATGCAGCAGGTGCTACTGGCATTGGATTGGAGCAAAATTTGTTTCCTTCCACCGTCAGTGGATGTGCTAGCTAGCATCATACATGTCTTAAGTCACAAATCAACTATTAAGCCTCTCACAGAATGAGTGATGTATACCTGCTGATGAGCTTTGTCCTAGAAGCCTGTTAACCACCAGAAGATTCAGTTCATGACCTTCACAGCAAACTGCTACAGCACAAGCTGGGGCCAGCCAGATCTCTTGATGCACAACACATCAGCAGAAGACCTCATGCAAAAGCTGTCCATTGCACCTGATGGCACCTGAGCCATACTTGCTGAAGGGCGAAAACTACTCTCTTCTGTGATCACATGCCTGCCTGCAGGTCTGCTGCGAAAAGCACTTGAGTGACAACCTTGTCTGCAGTGACAATGTCTGTGTTACCTGCAGTGGAGGAGTCAGGAGAGCGCATGGCAGTCTTGACTACACTAGCTGGGTTGCTGGAGCTGAAGCACCTGCAGCTAGAGGGAGAAAGTGGTACTGGCTCGCTGGAGGCTGACATGAAGCTCATTGAGGTGACTTGCAAGCCCACTCTATGATAGTGTGTTTCATATGTTGTATGGGTAAAACATGCAGTAACCCCTTTCAGCAAACCCCTTGATAGGAGCTGGACTAGCAGAGCTTGTTGTGTCATGTCTTGCAACTACTGTGGGTGCTGCAGGGTTGATTAAGACTTTGTAGACTGTGTGTTGCACAGACTTCATGCAAGCTTGCTTGACGCTGCTTTCTAGAGACTGCTTTTAGCTTGCTTGGGGACAAGCACCAGGGACTCAGGGTGTGATATAATAGTAACCTCTCATTGACTGCAAATGCAAGCAAGACTGCAAATGCAAGCAAGACTGCAACGGTTTTGTCACAGTATTTGTTATCACATCTTGAGGGTCATGAGGCAACTACATTCTTTGCAACTATTGTATCTGTAGCAACCAGCTCTGCGAGTTATCAGCACCGCTTCTTGTGCACCAGTTTGATTTGACCTGTCACTTTTATTACAGACTGAAGCAAACAATGAGGGCGACAGGACACCAGATGCCAAATGGGCATGCCTCGTTTACAGATCCTCGCAGAAGCGCATTGCAAGGGAGTATCTGATCAGAGCGCGTGAGGAGCTTGCTGCAGAGATGAACAGAATGCGTGAACTGCAGCAAAGTCAATAATTTTGTTGGTTCTATACCCAATGCATGCCATACACACATGAGCTATGTTTGTCACAAAGTGCTATGCTGATGTCAGCAAGGACCGCTGACAACCAGTGGATCATGTCATCAGCATGCAGATCAGCTGTTTGACGAGGCTTGTATGTTGATACATTGTTCCTTGGCCCTTACTGTTAAGCCCAGGGCCTCTAGATGTAGCATTGCTGCTGCAACAATGAACCTATCTCCACAGAAATGGCACCTCATGTTGTAGGGTGTGGTCCAATCGTAGTGTAGGTGGATAAATGTGCGCATGCCTAACAGCAAGCTCTTGACATATCAATATGTCATCACATTATGACCGGCAGACGCCTGACCGTCAAGCTGCAGCTTATTGAGAACTGCTTAGTAGACCTTTTGGTAGACTGGACTCTTCGTTTCTGGCGGCGGTGGGCCCATGGCGGACATGCTGTGTCGCGTAAGGTCGTGCTGCGGTTTGACTTCATCCTTTGCTTCGACCGTACTCTTGCTGCTTGCAGACAGCTCTGCAGATCGGCTACTGCTGCTAGGAATTTTAGGGGGAGCTTGCCCGCAGCTACTTGACGCAGTGATTGCCAGCAGGCCCTTGGGGGCACCGTACCAGGTCTAGTCTATGCAAACGCGACTGGCTTTCAACTTGTGACTATTTGAAAGCCAGCAGCGCCAGCAACGGGAGGCAGCAAGTCCGTACCGTCACAAACGCGATGGCACCCAAAAGACAGAAGGGCAGCAAGGTTCGCCACCGCTCAACAGTACAGAAGCCGTGTCAAGTTTGAAGCTGCAACCGACGATACAAAGCACACCTGCTTTCCGCTCCGGCTCTGTCTGAGTGCGACTGCTTGCAGATCACTCTGGCGTCAGTGCTGGCTCGCACTGACCAGGAGTGCCTGCTGTCCGAACTGAAGACTCTGCTGACTGAGACTCAAGTCAGTGTCTGTAACAAAGCTGAGATACAAGCTGTCTGTGGACACCTGGAGAATGTGAGCTGTCTTACCATGTTACTTCACGAATAGCGTCTCTTTGCGTCAAGTGCTCTGCACTTGCAATGCGAGCATTAGCTTGCTCAGCTTGCTGTCAAAGTCTGCAGCATTCAGATTGCAAGCAGCTGATCGCTTGTGTTTCACTCCTGGCGTGCTTGCAGGTTGTCACTGAAGCAAAAGGCTGGAGCAGCATCACTCTGCAGCTTCTTATACATCTGCTCAAGATCTTGCCTGCAGCCTTGACGTGAGTTGCATCTGCCTTGGTCACAGGACTGCAGGCCTGGACACCAAACAGCATTGTCTGCTAGGTCTTGCTTTGCATGTCAGAAACCACTGAAACTTTTGCTGTATGACCTCTCTGGCATATGTTGCAGAGAGCAGCTTGCAAGGGTGTTGCTGGACAGCGCTGTACTCAAGCTCATGGGTCAGGCTTTTGACAAGCTGAACAGGTCTTCCCAAGAGGTAAGCTATGATCATGAGACATGGTGCCTGCTGGCTCCTGACCATGTGACACCACAGGCTTTTCCTGTGATGGTTCTGGTAGTAACTCACCTATTGGTGATAATTCACTGTTCTGAGTACCAAACTTTGTACTTCAATCAAGTGATTGAGTCTTGACGCTGAATGCAGGGAGCATCTAACAAACAGCTGGAGCATGCCACCATGGTTCTGCTGCAGACGGTGGAAGACTTGAGCGCCTGTCACTATAAAGGTACAACTATGCTGCTGCCTTTGTTCACGCAGAGTTCTGCTGTGCTTGGACGATGCAATCAGCAGCTCAGAGGAGCAAGTGCTGTTGTGAAATTGGCAGCATGTGTCCTGACCGCATACAGTTGAAAAGTGTCCTCCTATATGACAGCCAGAACAGCACCTTATGCAGGGAGTTACTCAGGACTGTATGTACTTGACCTAGGGGAAACATGTATCCAAGTAATGAATGAATGAATGAATGGATCACGTGACCCTCTGTGCATGATTATACATTGTCTCATATTGCTGATATGTGTGTGCAGGTCCAGGCAAGCAGGGCATGGTGCATGGCAAGGACAGGTGTGGTGCAGTCTTTGTGAAGCGTCTGGTCAGCTTGGCAGCATCAAGGTAATATTGTATTGATCTCACTCGCATTTTGGGCAAGCAGTGTCATCTGTCCAGCACAAATATGAGACTCATCCTTGTGTACTCGACACAAAGTCAAATCATCTACGGCTGGTGGACAACCTGCATACTTGGCGTCTCCAACATGAGTGAACAACCCAAGTGCAGGAGCGTGAGCCATGCAGGTTCGTGAATGAACACGCAAAGGGTAGATGCTGTGCTGAAGGGTGCATGGCTTGCAGTGTGGCGGGTGTCATCCAAAGGAGGAAGTGCATTCAGCTGCTGTTGGAGCTAACCACCAGGTCCCAGAGCAACAGAGAGCTGCTGTTCAGCTTTGAGGAGGGGTGTAAGCAACTGTTTGGTCAGGTGGTAGCTTCTTGTGGGGACTACTCTACCCAGGTACTACTCCTTGCACTCACCCTGGCTGCATAGCAGCCACTTTCTATTCCTATACTTGCCCCTAATGCTCAAGTACAACATTGCAATGGCCCATACCAGGGATCTGGCGTCAGAGTCTCTGAATATTGCTGTGTCCACTCATCCAGATGTGTAATCCTAGACTACCTTCTTGACACCCTGCCACAAGTCATACACATGCTCACGATGTAACAGCTTGGTGGGCTGCACTGTGTGGTAGGCTGATGTGATGGAGATACTGTACCGCGCTGCCAAGCAGGACACCTTGAGGGATGGTGGCATCACCTTCCAGGGCCAGCCCAAGGTCAAAGCCATCTTTGAGGTGCTGGTCAACAAGTCAGTCCAGGTGTGTGTGAACTGGCTCACACCTGTATTCAAGGCACTGGGCTGGTTAGTCATTGCTGCAGAGCATTGGTCATTGTCTAACTGCTCATCAGTGACATCATCACTAAGTTGATCAAGAGCAGCTAGTCATGGCACCTGTTCATTGTAGACAGAGAGGAGAGAAGTGTTTACATAGTGCACACATAGTGGAGACACATAGTGGAGACATATAGTGGACATGTAGTGGACATAGTGGCTGTGACTGGTGCAGGATGTGGATGCAAGTGGCCTCACCAATGAGGTCAGACAGCTGGTGAAAGCCTACAATACTTCTCAGGGATCATCAGCCAGGTAGCTCATCCCCTGCAAGCACTGCCTCAGTAAATTTTCAGGGTTGAGGGCTTAGGACATAGGGAGCAGAACATGTGCATTTGCCACTTGGCAGCATCAACATTGTATGCCAATGAATCATCAAGTCTGCTTTCTTGTTAGCATGTATCCTTTCTTATGCACTTATCATAGTATGAACCTCATTTCTTCATCAGACGCTCCCCTGATGCCTTTGCCTCTGTCTGGCTTGCCTCCAGTTTTTCTGTAACTTGTCAGTGTCTGTCTACACAATCCTAACACCAAAATCTTGCATGTGCACTGCAGCGTACACTCTTTCAAGGCAGCTGAAGTCAGCATTGGAGGCAGCCAGGACATCAGGGCAGTGGATGGCAACTGGGTGGATGTGGGCAAGCAGCACCTTAGTCTAGCAGTGGTGGTGCCTGACATTGACCAAGACTCAGAGGAGCCCCCGCCAGACCTGCTTGACATCTTCTACAGTGAGTGCAACATCTCACAAGCCTGCTCATTGCACTGGATGAACTGGCATAACAAGTGCGTCGCTCGTACTTGATATAGAGCTTGGACCTTGTTTAGCTCTGTTGCTGCTGTTGTGCATCATCTCTGGACTGGCCATTCATGTTGGAACTTGGACACCCTGGCTGCATCTTGCTAACTGAGAGCAGCTTGGCATTGCAGCATGCTTGCATGCCTCTGCCCTGTACCAGTGACAGATACACAGAGTGTCAAGTCTGATGGTTTGTCTGTACAAGTCAATTTGTAAAGCCACAAGGGTTCTGAAATTGTCAGGGCGGCGTGTCCAGTCTTGAGCGCACATGCGTCTGATTGAGAGGCTCACATGGATTGCAGGTAACATCTCCAGTGTGGATGCCAAGGCCTTGCCTGGAAATGATTCACGCCATGTTCAGCTCAAATTGTGCCTGAAGGAGACCCCAGACATCCTGCTTGACCACTTTAATGCTTCTGACAAGTAAGTCATGGATCAGACACTTTTATTGAGCTTGGAACTGTGGCTCAATGGCATGAAAGTGATGCTTCCTTGGCTGCAGGTCCCAGTGTCTCAGCTTGACATTCAAGAAGGATGATCTGGATGTCCTTCTTGCTGTCATCAAGAAGGTACTGCAGCCTGAATGCTCTTGACTCACCTGTGACGCTTCTGTATAATGACTCTGTACACCGGCCTTTCCCCTTGATGAAGCTGTGATGATACACCATCACAGTTCCTGAAGTTGCCAAGTGATGCTGGGTCCTGCATTGCTGTGAATAAGCAGAGATTTGCAATCAGACATTGACAAGCACATTCCCCTTGATCAGCCACTTGTCTTGGTGTGTTGTGTGCTGCTGACTGTGTGAGGCCATCTGTCTGTAGGTTGCCCCAAACCTGGTGAAGCCTCCAGCAGGCAAGCCTGTGAGTGACAGCCAGGACAGCTTCTTTGAGCTCACCCAGAGACCACAGCCTCGCGTCAAGATGTCTATGTGGGTCAACATGCCTTGTGCCAACATCTGTGACTAAAGTCATGTACATGCTTGAGTAATCGCAAATGTTCTGTGACAGCATGCATGTATGCTCTCCGGTGAAAACGTAACTTGGTCTCAGGGGCCCTTCCACCAACAGTTGTGACCACCCCTGCACATAGCTTTCACACTGCAGCAAGCAGCAAGGTGTTCGCTCTTCCTGAGCTGCCAGTAAGCACAATGCTGATGTCCTGGATTGCTGCTTTCCAGGACAACGCAGACACTGTCTTTCAGGCCAAGCACCAGCGGTCTTCCTTCTACTTTAAAGAAGGGCTCCCTGGACTTGCAGCCGTCCAGTGCGAAAGCCAGGCCCAGCAGTGCCACTGTGCAGCAGCAAAGGCCTGCTGCCACGCAAGTATGCTGCCAAAACTCTGTCAGTATCTGCCTTGTGATGCTATAGCTGGCCGTTTCACTTTTTGAGTTGTGAAGTCAGACATCTGCAACACACAAATCACAGCGTGCTGTTGCTGAGTATGCCTTAGCTTCTGTCCTCCCAGCTCAAAAGATACGTCTGCTGTATCAAACTCTCTTCATCCATGGCATTGCTGCTTGTAATGCAGGACCGTACGGCTGCTCTTGTAGCTCCCCAGAACGCATCTGGCGGGCGTCACCATCCAGCTGTGCATGGCATCAGCTTGCTGCAGTCCAAGGATAGTAAGACATTAGCTGCAGCTAGGTCACAGGAGGTGGCACATGGTTTTGGGCGCCATGCACTAGAAGGAGTGAATGATGACACTGCTGGATCCCCTGCTGTTGAACAACAGGTGGGCTTTGCGTTTGGGCGTCCTAGTGTAGCTTGTACTGCATTGCAAGGCATATCTAGTTGTGTGACTCTGTTTGGTCCTGGATGCATAATGACCTGAATGGATTTTGTCAGCTTCTACACATGCTTTACTTACCTCCTTTGAGTAGCCCATCAGAGTGTGTTAGATGTAGTGTATGCTGACTACATAGACGTAGGCAGATTGTCAGTTCTGTGTATACGAGTGCCCCTCGACGCTGCCTGAGGGGCATTCTCATCAAAAGTCTGATGCATCATTTGACTACTTGTCTTGAGGACGTAACTAGCCTATCTCAGTGAAAAGCCTTCCTTGAGTCTGTGTCGGCATGATGTTCCCAAAGGCAGCATGCTGACTCAAGAACAGCTTTCAGTCGAAGCTCAATAGGCATCCAAACTCCCACATGGGTGCTTTCTATGCTGAGGGTACTGAAAGAGCCTGATTTCAGCTCACTGGCAAATGCGACCCTGCCTGTACAGGACGAAAGGGCTGGACATTATCAAGAGGGCAGTCAGGGATCTGACTCATCATCTGACCCTTCTGAGGAGGTATTGGATGACCCCACCAACATTGCCCTATCCCAAAGAGCTCCTGCTCACCTTCAGCGTGGTCAAGTTCTGCCCCCTCATGGTGACCCATTGCTGGTAGCTGCTCGGCCTGTAGAGAAGCTGCCAGCAAGCAAGGATGAACAGCTGCCTGTGAAGAGTCTGCCTGGACAGCAGGGCCAATGGAAAACAAAGAGAGGTATGTGTTCGTTGTTGGCCTTTATAGTTGACTGCCAAGCAGTATACCATCCTTTCCCAGGTGGGCATGCACAGAAGATGAAGTACCACCATACAACTCAGATGCGGTTTTGATGTAGTCTAGACTGCTTGGCCAGCCTGACTTGGTTAAGTGTGTTAGCCAATGCATGCAGAGTCTGCTGCTGTGTGCATCAAGTCTTGGGCCTCATGAGCTGTTGACAAGTATCATATGGCCATAGGATACATTGCAAATCCACTTGACACACTCTGTTACGCTGCCTGCAGGCTCTGGACAGTCAGCTCTGCCCCGCCAGACACGCAGTGCCTCTACTGGACAGCCTGAGCAGATCCAACACAGTGGCCCTGCTCAGTCTTCCAGGGCAGTTTGCCAGCAGCCCCAGGCCCCAGCAAGGAGCCAGGCCCGCAGCAGGCCCTTGTATGCTGAGTCAGAAGGTGAAGACAGCGAGACTGAGTCTTCAAATGGAGGCTCAGAAGCTGCTGGTGAAGCTGAGCAGCAGCAGCAGCAGCTGCGGCCAGTGTTGGAGCCAAGACAAACCAGGGCTAGTGGTCAGGCCTCTAGGGCTGCTTCAAAGCCACCTACAGGCAGAGCCAAGGGCAGGGCAGGCCCATCAGCCCCTTTGAGGAAGAATAACGCCCAAGAGCTGCCCAAGAGCAGGCGGCAGGTAGCCCCTACTGATGACGAACAAGATATGGAGGGCTTTGGGCTCTTCTCTCAGGATCAGCAGGAGCCTGTGAGGCAGAGCAAGCATAGCAGGGTGAAGCCAAATGGCAAAGTTCAGGTGTGAAGCTTCAAGAGTGAAAGCAGCTGTATGCAAGTCTACATGGCTGCAGAGCCCACATAAGCCAACTCAGTGCTTCTCTGTGAGAATCAACATGCACATGCTTTTGTGTGTGCGCCTTAAAGCATTAGCTGCTACAGACGAGCCCAACTTTGAAGCGCTGTGTTACTGTCATTACAGGAGCAGAGTCATGCAACGAAGGACCAGGATCTTGTTGCCAGGCCTGCTCCCCAGGGGTCTGCCAGCTCCAACCCCCCTTCTCACCCTCAGAGACCCCACCAAAGGGCACTGCCCAGCCCAGCCCCTTCCGCCAAGCCTGCTGCACCTGACTCAGATACGTCCACCTCCTGAACACCCTGCATGTCTTGCAAGTCTACATCAGACAATGTCAGGGTGTGTTCTGTCTGTAAAAAGGCACTTTGCGCTGGTAAATAGTGAATAATGATGGATGAACTGATTCATCCAGATGGATTGAACTCGCTTTGTTTATCCTTAGTGACTTTTTGGTGTGTTTTACAGCATACAAGGGATACCAACAAAGGCAAATCAAGACTGTAAAGGATCCATGAACCAAAAAAGGGAAGGAATTGTCACGGCGCATCAATCACATGGCCATGCCATGTGGGGCACATGCACTGCAAATCCTGCTAAGAAATATGAGCAGCATCAGTCAGCAGCTGCCCAACAGAGCATCTGACAGTGCAATGCACCCATGTGAAAACCCCAACCAGGATTCCAAAGTCTGCATTGGCATCACAAACCCCCAACACCCATACAGTCTACGCTGACAGCACATATTCAGTCCCATAGTGACTGCCCAGAATCCAATGACTCCCCTGATGAGTCCTAAAGACAGGAACTGTGAATTGGTTGATTGATTGAACGGTATCACCAGTACAGTCAATACAGATGTGCACGTCAACATGACCCACCCTGCATCAACACGACCCACTCTGCATCAGCATGACTCACTCTGCATTGGGGTGTCCACTCAAGTGGCCACTCGCGTCCTTTTGAGACTTGACAGAAATATTGAAGTGGCGCTGCGCTTGGTCCAGCAGCTGCAGAGTGCCATTGGGGTGCCGCATCCTGCACACCACACATCCGTACATTGGTGCACAGGTCACATGTTGCATTGTGACACATCAGCTGACGCCAGCCACACCTTGCCATGCTACCTCACTTGCTGCCATCATTGGATTTAGAGACATATATATAACACAATATAAACCCTATATTGGTGATACTTGCCAAGTTAGGAAGCGGGAAGTTCTGATTGCAGCGGCATAATGCAGTATGAGGCATGCAGTTCTGCTGAAAGTTGCAGCCCAGAAAAATGGTCAACCAATCACCCAAGTAGCTGTTGACCTGGTCAATATGGTCAACTTCCACGGCTGTTTCATACAATAGCTGACCTCGCAGGCACACCACCTATGCTTGGTATACGCTTGCTCGGCTTTTGGACAAGGACTTGACTGGAATCCGAGGCGGAGGACGACGGCATATGGAGCTTCTTGCTGACAAGTTCGATCAGGTCATCTTTGTCAGATCTTTTCAAGCCAGGTCCGCTCCCCTATCAGCAGCTGCATCTTGGTGCTTGCCTTGCTCAAGCAGCTTTCTTGGTTGTCGAGCTGCCGATCAGTTTCACCAACTTGCAGGCACGGCGGACCGAGTCTTTTCATGCTGAGCCTCCTCACTGCCGCGAAGCGGCATAACAGGCTTCTGAAACAAGCTTTGCCTTGTTGGAGGGAACACAAGAGATCGTTTTGATCACACCTCATTCTGATCTGCAAGGTGAGAAGGCACTTACGTCTGCCCTGATTCCCCGACTTCTTGATTCACTTTCTTGCACCTGCTGAGCGCGAAGCGCTTCGTACGTACGCCAAACCGGATCTGCAAGCTTGTTTCAGATTGCAACTTGCCTGAGGCTTGCTGTCTTGCCGAAGATTTAGTGTTCAGCAGTCAGTCAACTGTTGGTTGACTTAACATGCTTGGGAATCACAGATGAGCTGCTCACAAACCAGTCAGTGACACTCAGGTATTGTCCTTTGGCCATAGCACTGCTGCTCTGTCACAGGAAGCATGTCCAATGCACCAGCAGCCAGGATATGCACTGGAGAGGCTGTGAGCTACACTTGAAGCATTGGCTGAAACGACACGCTTCACTTCAAGCCAAGGTGTTGCCTCTCAAACCTGCTGCATTCACCTGCAGATTGCAGTCAGGCATGTCTTGCAATCATGTCCAAAATTGCATGGCAACAGCAGCCACTCTGCCTCAACTCAGATGCATTGGCCAGGGCCTCGACATGTCACAAACTTTGTGCCTTTGCTGAAAATTGAGCCTTGCATGCTGGGATGACCACATGGGGGCTTGCAGCATGGTGATGACATCATTATGCTTTGCTGAGCATGGGCTATGCATTGCCCACCTGACTCATGGCTTGGCACAATGATCAATGGCTTGCAATGACTGTGCATGATGCTAAGCTCACCTCCCTAAACCCTATTCTTCCAGAAAGTAGGTTTCAATTTTAAGCATTCTGAGGGCCACTTTGTTTTTAAAGTTTTCCCATGGTCATGGCATTATGTAATGGCATCAAAATCAGCCCTGACAACATACTTAGTCCTTACATGGTGTTCTACAAGTGTCACAAGGTGTGTTTACCACTCTGGGGCTTAAAAGGACTATCAGAGTGGGCTTCAACTGCTATTATGGGTGAGTAATCAATCATTCATTCCTTGCAACATTGCTGCATTGCATTCATTAGGTAATGGGCGTCATGCAAAGGCTGAATGAAAGCATTCGCAAAGAAACAGCAAGCCACATGACTCTGTATGCTTCCCGTCATTTGTCTTTCATCATGGCCATGTGAGTCTACTACTGGGGCAGCATTCCTCTCTTCTCATACGGTCACTATGCCTAAATGAAGGCAGTAAAGTCCTACACTGGCATTTGCTGGGATTAGCTGAAGCAAGCATACCATATGCGCACCGCTAGGGCTGAGTGAAGCTGCCCTATGTTTTTCCCCTGGTCTGCCCTATCACAAGCAACCATGGTTTGTTTCATGTACATGCAGCACATCACAACACTGCAAGCTCAAGGAATGTATATTAAACCTCCTGACACAACTCAGCACACACTCATCGCACACCGCAAAGGCAGGGCTGAAAAGAACAGCCCTACCAGGCTGCCCTGTCCTGCTGTCATCATATGCCAAGGTGACATTATAGTAACTCTGCATGTACATGCAGCATGTCACAGCACTGCAAGCTCACAAAATGTATGGTAAGCCTCTTGACAAACTCAGGTACCGCCAAGGCAGGGCAGACAGCAACAGCCCTTCCAGGTCTGGACTCTGCCCTGCTATCATCATGTGCCAAAATATCACCACAGTATCACTGCATGTACATGCAGCATGTCACAGCATTGTAAGCTCAGGAACTGTATGGTAAGCCACAGGACAGACTCAAGTACCGCCAAGGCAGGGCAGACAACAGCCCTGTTAGACTGCCCTGCCCTGCTGTCATCATATGCCAATGTAATGCCATCTAAATCAGCCCTGACAACATATTTAGTCCTTACATGGTGTTCTACAGGTGTCACAAGGTGTGTTTACCACTCTGGGGCTTAAAAGGACTATCAGAGCGGGCTCGACAGCTATCCTGGGTGAGTATTCAATCATATGTTCCTTGCTGCATTGCCTGTCCTGGGTGCATTGCATGTCCTGGGTCCAGCAAGTCACAGCACTGCAGGCTGTTGAAATGTATGGTGTCTCTACTGACAGAACCAAGCACACACTGATTGCGTATTGCAACGGCAGGGCAGACAGCAACAGTTCTGTCAGGCCGCCCTGCCCTGCTGCAAAAGACACTATCATAGTATGAGCCTAGTGCAATTAAGTACAGCACACAGTAGCAGTGCATATTGAAGACATGCAAGACAAAGCAGGTCTGCATGCTATCGACTTGCCTTTACATCCTGTGTACCTCCCTCTCTGCTGCAAGGGCATCATATCAATGCAGCGCAGGAAGCCTGAATGTGTTGGCTGTCAAATGCTGCAGGCTTGATGATGAGTGTTGATGCCAAGGCTCCTGTGCAGCAGGCCAGTCCCTCCTACAAGTGACAAGCCTCTTGTACATCCCCTGGGCTGCATGTGGACAGGTAAGGGTTTGTCGACTGCCTGAGCGTGCATACAGCTTCTGCACAAATCTGTTTGAAAAACAGCAGATGGTGCAGACTTCAAATGGTCTGCTGCGAGCAATGTCACTGCAGGAGCAGCTGGCTTTCAAGCGTCAATGCTGCAGCACACACTGCACATACTGCATGTCATGACAGTCTCCTTCTCAGATCCTGCTGCCCGGCATCAGCTTGCAAATGTATTGTCACATGTACCTTGATGTTTTGTTCACACCTTGCAGCTTTGTTGCCTTTGCAGTGTTGCCTGAAGTGCTAGAACTGGATGGTGGGCTAGCTTTGCATGTGCATTTGGCTTGCAAGTCTATCAAGATGGCACCGCTACCCCATAGCTGGTCAAGTCAATGCATGTCTGTTGCAGCTTTGCAGGTCATCAACATTGCAGAGCAGCATCCATCATTCCTCTGAGCATCTGTACCCCTGAATTAGGTGAGAACACCAGGCTGCATCTTCTGCATTGTTGCTGAAGCATACTCTGCTGCTTGCACTGATTGTGTCGCGCAGAATACTGAACAATGTTTGTAATAGTTTGCAGGAGATCTGTGTTATGCTGCATTGCTGATGCACCTTTATGAAAATAAGTTGATCTCAGGCCTCAAGTGGTGCTGCAGGTGATCGTCTTTGTCAAGCAGCATCCACCCTTTCTTCTGAGTACTTGTGCCCCTGAATCAGGTGAGATTCACCAGGCTGCATTCCCTGCACTCTGGCTGAAGCATACTCTGCTGCTTACACTAATGGTGTCACGCAGAATACTGAGTAGTGCTTGTCATTGTTTGCAGCTGTGCAATAGGTATGTGTCAGGTTGCATTACTGATGCTGATGCAGCCACATAAAAATGTGATGGTCTCATGCTGAATGTCTGCACTCGTAAAGTGAGACATGTATCAACATTGTAACCATCATTTTGATGGGGGCAAGCTTGAATCATACACATTGCATGTAGCCCGTAAGTGCTGGTCACCGTGATGCCAAGTCATAGCTCCATACAGCATGGCTGTGTATATAATATACACAAGCATTGTCAGGCCAGCATATGTGTGGTATGAATCCAAGTAAGACTGCAGGTAGTACCCATATTATGGCATGATGTGTAAACATTGTTTACATACAAAGACAGCACTCGACTGTGCTTGAACAGCACTGACATCATCACAACAACTAGCATGAGCAAGGTGTCCATATGCATTTATTAACTACCTGGCAGTAGCTACAATCATGCTGTGCTGTCTGGTGCTCATCATCACAGAGTTGTACAGACATGCCATGTACCATGATCTGCATGTCACTGAGCATTTGGTCACTTTGCTGCAAGCAAGATCAATCACAGTGTGTTAGCAGTGCATGCCATGTGTGAGCTTGCACTGTGACAGAATGAGAGTAATTTGCGCGCTATACGGCATGCTTGATACAGCAAGACATGAGCTGTAGTTGGGAGCCTCATTGGGGCTGTTGTGCAGAGCTCAGGCTGGGATCATTGAAATGGAACTGATGGGCTGCCATGTTGTGGCATGATGCTAACAAATTGCTGCAAGCTTCAATAAGAAAGAGGCTGTGCAGATCGGCCTGCAGAATTGGCTGCTTGCCCAGACAGCTGTTTTGCTTTCAAGAACCTTTCAAGAGATGGCACGATGGTTCCAGTCTGTGGTAGACTGCATGCTGCTGGCTTGTGCTGCCCTGGAAGAAGCATAGCTGACTGCATAGGGCATAGGACAGATGTGTATACACCTGCGCAGGTCACCGGCATGGGCTGACTGGGTCTGTATGGGCAGGAATGGCCCATCTGAGGCTTGTGTGAGATTTTGCCAGGATGCTGTATCAATGGTGGGAGGTCCAGAAAGGCAGGTTTCTGGGTGGGGGATGTGCGGGCCAAATTAGCTGGATTTTAAGGTAAATCGTATGGAGAAGAAAGATGTTTGCTCAGATGAGGGATGCGCAGTGGCCGCAGGCAGCAGGCACCTTCGGCGCCAACCACTGGTAGGTACAGAGATCACTGGTCAAAAGCAGGCTGGTCTAGTCTAGCCTGTGGAGCTGACCTGGACCAAGTGAGGGGTGTGGCAAGTGCTTTAGGACTTGTGCGATGGCTCGTGACCGTCCGCTGAGTTTTGGCCGCAGATCTGCGCGGCTGAGCTTGACATCACACTTTGCACAGCAGCTTTGACTCGCCATAAAAGCGGAAGTGAAGAGTCTGCTTGCCGAGACACGAGGTGCGCGGATCTAGACTGCCTCACTGGTGATACTTGCCAAGTTAGGTAGCGGGAAGTTCTGATTGCAGCGGCATAATGCAGTATGAGGCAGGCAGTTCTGCTGAAAAGCTGGAGTCCTGTGAAATGGTCAACCAATCATCCAAGTAGCTGTTGACCTGGTCAATATGGTCAACTTCCACCGACAGGAGCTGACCTCGCAGGCACACCACCTAGCTTGGTGTACGCTTGCTCGACTTTTGGACAAGGACTTGACTGGAATACGAGGCGGAGGACGACCGCATATGGAGCTTCTTGCTGACAAGTTCAATCAGGTCATCTTTGTGAGATCTTTTCAAGCCAGGTCCGCTCCCCTATCAGCAGCTGCATCTTGGTGCTTGCCTTGCTCAAGCAGCTTTTTTCGCTGTCGAGCTGCCGGTCAGTTTCACCGACTTGCAGGCACGGCGGACCGAGTCTTTTCATGCTGAGCCTCCTCACTGCCGCGAAGCGGCACCACAGGCTTCTGAAACAAGCTTTGCCTTGTTGAAGGGAACACAAGAGATCGTTTTGATCACACCTCGTTCTGATCTGCAAGGTGAGACGGCACTTACTGCTTCCCCCAGTACCCGACTTCTTGATTCACTTTCTTGCACCTGCTGAGCGCGAAGCGCTTCGTACGTCCACCAAACCGGATCTGCAAGCTTGTTTGAGGTTGCAACTTGCCTGAGGCTTGCTGTTCGGCCGAACATTTCTTGCTCAGCAGTCAGTCGACTGTTGGTTGACTTAACATGCTTGGGAATCACAGACGAGCTGCTCACAAACCAGTCAGTGACATTCAGGTTGTGTCCTTTGGCCATAACACTGCTGCTCTGTCAGAGGAAGCATGTCCAATGCACCAGCAGCCAGGATATGCACTGGAGAGGCTGTGGGCTACACTGTATGATTGGCTGAAACGACACGCTTCACTTCAAGCCAAGGTATTAATACTGCCTCTCAAACCTGCTGCGTTCACCTGCAGATTGCAGTCAGGCATGTCTTGCAATCATGTCCAAAATTGCATGGCAACAGCAGCCACTCTGCCTCAACTCAGCTGCACAGGCCAGGGCCTCCACATCTCACAAACTTTGTGTCTTTGCTGAAACCTGAACCTTGCATGCTGGGATGACCACATGGGGGCTTGCAGCATGGTGATGATGTCATTATGTTCTGCTGAGCATGGGCTATGCACTGCCCACCTGACTTGCTGGCTTGGCACAATGATCGCTGGCTTGCAATGACTGTGCATGATGCTAAGCTCTTCTCCGTAGACTCTAAACCCTAAGACAATTCTCATCCTACAGGTGTCAGAACGTGTATTTACCACTTTAGGGCTTGTAGCATCATCGGAAGAGGGCTGGAACTGCTATCCTGGATGAGTCATAAATCATATTCTCCTGACAACCTTCCTTGCACTGCGATCAACAGGTACTGGGCATCACGCAAAGGCTGAATGGAAGTCACTCCATCAACACAGCAAGTGACATAATGATTAACTCTGTATGATTACCGTCACTAGACTTTTCTCCCATCATGATTTATGTGAGTCTTAGACTGGTGGTATGGCAGCATTGTTTGCTCTCACATGGTCCATATGGATGGCTGAGAGCAGTCAAGTGCTACAGTCATCTTTGTTGTGACCAGCTGCAGCCATTTTACCATATGCGGGGGGGGGCGGGGCTAAAGGCTTTTGTTGACGCGATACTTGCGCTACAAGGGGCTCTTTGTTTAGGCAGCCCCATTTTGCATCAACAAAATAGGGGCCCCAAAATGTTGATTTGACAATGATTTTGCTGTGTGCATCAAATGCTTTGAGCAACTATCATTGTGCAACATCTAGTT
>JAABUP010001157.1_pt1 | contig 55754 bp, 70 predicted proteins | sample 5559201 | NCBI WGS metagenome assembly JAABUP01 (sample SAMN10711887, study PRJNA513373) | rock metagenome | isolation source: Antarctica rocks | place: Antarctica | reverse complement strand
AAGCGTAGAGGAGGTGATGGCGATGGCACAGGTGAACCAGGTTGGACCAGGTTACTGCTTGGGGGTGGTGGGGGAGGAGGTGGGGGCGGAGGAGGGTACAGAGGGGTGCCTGGAGGTGGTGGTGGAGGAGGAGGGGGAGGAGGGGGTGGGGGAGGGTGTGGCGGGGCTGGGTGCACACCATTCGGACTCTGAATTTGCCCAGATGGCAGCTGCATTACTGCTGGCGAATGTGTACCTTCACTGACAGGAGCTACAGGCACATAGACTGGTGATGCAATGGTAGGCATAGCTTCAGGCGCAGTTGCTGGGTTGATGCTGTTCAACAAGTTCTGAATTTGCACTGGACCATTAAGTGCCTCTACAGAGTATAGGACACTGCCAGGACTGGCAGACAAAGCACTGGTCAGATTGTTGACAGCTAGGGTGGCACCAGGAGGGAAGGTGATGGTGACATTGAGTGATAGTGGTGTAGATGCAGGAGCGGCAGGAGCTTCTGGGATGGATAGAGGGGTGGGTGTAGGGGTGAATGTGGGTGAAGGGGGCGGACTGACTGCAGGGGTTGCCGCAGCAGTTTGTGAAGGCACCTGGGCAGCAGGCAAAGATGGTGGAGGTGAAGGAAACGTTGATGGAGAGGTTAGAGCTGGTGTTGAAATGGGTATAGGAGTTACAGGCTGAGGGGGCAACATGCGAGCTGGTGGTGATGGGGTGCCTGTCACAGATGACAGGGGTTTTGAGGGTGATGGTAGGGGTGAGGACAGAAACAAGGTTGTGGGAGAGTTTGGGGGGAGGGTTGGGGATGAGAGTGTGGTCTGTGGGGCTGTTGTGCTTGATGGTGGGCTGACAGCTGTCTGTATAATAGCTGGTGGCTGATAAATGGTTGACCCATAAGGTTGTGGTGCAAGTGTGACAGGGCTGAAGCCTGGTAGTGTTGTAGCTGTAGCTGGGCTGATGCTTTGGGCTGCCCGAGGTGACCCCCCAGCAATGCTGGGGCTCTGAGCAGGGGTGGAATCTGAGGCTGCTGATGGCGTCGGCTCTGCTGTGGGCAGTGGGACTGAAGGGCTCATTGGGGCTGCCAAAGGCACTCCAAAAGGCTCTGGCAATGGGCTAGGAGTAGGAGCTATTGGAACAGTTGGAAGAGGTGCAGCTGTGAGAGGGGTTGGTGGTGCTGCCGCTGGGGTGGCAGGGGGGCTACCGGCAGGAGTCGGCAGGAGTGGTGATGATGGCACTACCAAGGGGCTGCTTGAGCCTGGCAATTGTGGGGTGGAGAGGGTAGGGAAGGGGGTAAAGGTGGGGGATGGCTCAGTGACTGGGGAGGGCACCAAGGGCTGCTGCAATGGTGAGGCAGGGCTGCTGACAGCAGATGCAGGGGCAGGGCTGATGGCAACACCTGTACAATCACACATCTAGTGCTTTGCCAGCAGCTGTTGTACAACTGTACATGTTGCAGCATACTGTACTCATCATGTATATGGAAGAATGCGTAGCCATGTGTGCACATAGAATGTTGGCAAGGGACTGAACAATGAGTGCTCCTCAAGAGCAGCCATACTCTGACCATGCTTGCCTGTTGAGGTTGGGGTCATGTTGAGAGTGGTGGGTAGAGTAGCTTGTGGGGTGGTGGGAGGGGCGTGGGTGCTGCTGTGGGGTCCAGCAGGCACCACAGCATCCTGGATTGACACCCCAGTCAAACTGATGAGCCCATCCTTGGCAGCAAGCCCAGGCAGTGCCTGTGCAGCATTTGCTGTAAGGGCATTGGCCAAGGTGACAGCAGCCAATGTGGCTTGTGATGGTGTAGCTGAGACTGTGTTGTCCTGAGGGAACACCACTGATGCATTCAGTGCAAAGTAAGATCCAGACAGAACTGGGGTAAGGGTTGTAGCCACGGTAAGGGGTGCCACTGCCAGGCTGATTGCAGCTGACAGATCAGATGACAGAATGTCTCTATTAGGAGTGGAGACAGTCTGAGCTGTGAAGGTAAGGAGAAAGGTTACAGTGGATTGGAATGTCAGACTGCTCTGAAGCAGATGACGCTGGCCAGATGGAGAGGAAGCTGCTGTGGAAGGTGCTGCTGTAGCTGACCTACTTTGGGTGATGTTGATGGCAACAGGCAGAGGTGACACCCATGTGCTAATGGCTGCTGAGAGGCTTGACTTTACTTCTTCCACTTGGGGAGGTGTTAGGTAGCCAGCAGGAATCAGTGAAAAGACAGCCTGAAACTGCACAAATGAGCTTGCAGCAGCTGTAGTTGGGCCTGGACTGAGCAGAGCAGCTGTCTCAGGAAGAGCTGATAGCAATGGGGACTGTGCAGGAAGTGGGTTGAGCACCTGCAAACCAGCAGCGCATTGCAGCTACAGGCTGACTGCAATCTGAGGCAAACATCCAACAATGCACAAAGCTGCAGCTGATCACCTTCCAGAAGCAAGTGCATGACTGCAGCAATGTATTGCAACCTCAGGCAAGACTTACCTGCAAGACAGGAGATGGAGTTACAGCCGGTAATGTAGGAGTGGGTGAGCTTGATGATCCTGGACTCGGTGATGGTGATGGTGATGGTGATGGTGATGGTGATGGTGATGGTGATGGTGATGGTGATGGTGATGGTGATGGTGATGGTGATGGTGATGGTGATGGTGGTGGTGATGGTGATGGTGATGGTGATGGTGGTGGTGATGGCACAGAAGACTCTGGGGCAGCTGATGAAGGTGGTGAAACAGGGGTGTTGGCACTTGGGGGGCTAGTAGGCAAGGCCCCAGTGGGTAGTGGGGAGGCCAGTTGGGTGCTGCTGGGGCTGCCTTCAGGCACCAAGGCATCAGAAATGGAGATAGTCTGCACTTGGAAGGCACCATCCTTGGCAAACAGGCCTGGAAAGGCTTCAGCAGGGTTTTGGGTCAAGACAGAAGTGAGATCCACAGCAGCCAGTGTTGCTTGCGATGGAGTGGCAGACACAGTGTTCCCAGGAGGGAAGACAATGGAAGCATTGAGGATGAGGTTGGCAGAAGAAGGTATGGGTGTGATGGTAGTGACCACATTGAGTGGTGCAGTCGCCTGCTTAATGGATGTGGACAGGTCCTGAGAGATTGTGGCTTGAGCAGATGAAGACTGTGAGGAGAAAGAGAGACTGAAGGCCACTGTAGCTTGATAGGTCTGGCTGCTCTGAAGGTGCCGCCTGGAAGTTGCAAGCAGCTGTGCATGTTGTGGAGCACGCTTAGCAAGAGTTGTTAGGGAGACATTCTGTGTAGGCTGTATCCTGTTGATGAAGCCTGTGGTCCAGGAGGCATCTGATTTCCATTCACCTTGCAGACTGCAACCAATAGGCACAGCGTCAGCAGCTGTTGCTACAACAAGACTTGCATGCAATTTGCAGGGTCTCACTCTGGGCACCAAGCAAACGGTGAGTACTGGTCGCTATGACAGCACTCAAAGTCAGTCAGCAGTCAGTCAGGCAAGTCACACTAACATACAGGCAGTCACCTTGGATTGTCCCAAAGCCAGCACTGCTGGTACATAGAGTGACAGCCTGCATGGTCACACAAAGAAGTAACTTGACGTGATGCCTTTGCAAGGTTCTTTCAGCTAAACAAGTGACAGGAGTCCACTGCCAGGGTGAATGGCAATGGCAGTCAGCGTTCCCAAGTGCCTACCTTGTGCGTCAAAGCACCAGGACCACACTGTGCACTCATGAGTAGCCTTGCAGGCTGTGCAGCAGGCCTGTGCAGAAGCCTGCAAGTTGTTTGCTCCTGACCGTACGGTCCTTCCAAGTGGCAATGTAAAGCCCCTCTGTGCGTTGCAGCCGAAGCTTGGTGGCCCTGGCAGCAAACAGGTCTTGGTTTGCCGTTTCGAATCGAGTCTGCTCAACCTCCGCAAGTTGAACAAGCCAGAAGCACCCACCGTTCAAGATCACGGGCTGTTGCACACCCGTGACTTGAGCCACCAAGCAAGCTAGCACCAGGATCAGCTGCATCGCAGGCTTGCACGCCCAGCAGGCCCCTTGCAGGACCCAGAAGCAGCTCGCTTGATACCCAAGGACGCGGCAGAAGACCGCAACTGCACAGTGTTTTCAAGCGGCGGCTGCAGCTTTCCGCACGGCCAGCAGAGCTGCAGATCACAGATAGCTGTCAAAGCGTGAAAAGAAAGCTTGCTCTGGTTGTATTTCGAACAGATGAAGGGTTGACGTGCTTGACCGAATTGTTTGAACGACGGCATGCCAAGCCGTGTCATGCTGTGCTGTGCTCCCACTGCTGGCATCGCATTTGAAAAGTAGTGTCCACAAATCCAGCTGCTGGGAAGTTGGCCGTTCAGAACGCATCAAAAGTTCAAGGATGCAAACTGCCGGGACTGCTGGGCTTGCCGGCAGACTGTCGTTCGACAGTCCATTCGGTACTTGGTTGCTAGCAGCGCTGCTGGGTTGCTTCAGCAGGTATCTACAGAAAAAAGTTGTCTGTGATTTCGGTTGCATTGCATACCTGCTTGCAGATAGGCTGCAGTGCAGCTGGGAACACACGCTAGTCAGCCTCTTGCCAATTACTGTGGTTGCAGTGGTGAAGGGCACAAGTTCGCTCGCCCATGAGCTGCATATCAGCAAGCTGTAGCTTTCAAAACGTATTCCTGCTGAACATTTGCCTAAGTCACACGTGCACAAGACTACCGCAATGACATATTCTACACATGGACGAAGCGGTCCAAAGCATGCACAAATAGCTTCAGTTGTTTCTTTGTTTCCACACCCATATTCTGCTGCCAGCGTCAACCTCAACATGGCAATTGAAGAAGGTTTTGTGTAATGAAAAGCCATGTCCACCAATGTATCTGCTCAAAGCAGGGACGAGATCACTGAACATCACCAGATGTGTGGGTGTAGCACGTTCATCTGTGATTTCCCAGCGATCCGTCAGAAATTGCAAAGGCGCAGCTTTGAACTTGCTCCATTCATTCTTGTCTGCTGTGGTTTCTACCCTGGTTCTTGATATCGCACAGCCGGGATCATTGAGGCATCGAGTAGCCTCAGACCAACCTGCAATGCGCACCAAGCCACATCAGTTGGTCATACTGGTGAGCTAAAGCTGGTGAAGCAAAGTTCTTCTTTACAGATATCACACTTGATGCAAGCTGCAGTGACAGGTCAGACACAGTGTGGGAGTGCATGGCAGCACGCCCATGTTTAGGTCACAGATCTTGCATGTCCCACTTAGACAAGCCACCAAAACGAACTGGGGAACGTCAGCTGCATGACAGGGTTACAGCATGCACAGTGCACTAGTGATGCTGTACAAACGCTATTCACACCCCTGGCACAAAATGCACAGGACAGCTTCCACAAAAGCAAGCTGACTGTGCTTGCAAATACAACCCTTGTTGCTCCATCCAGACTGCTGTCACCCTGTGATGAAGGGATCTGGGGTCTTGGGCATGATGTGGAAGGATGGAAGATCGTTGCAATGCTCACCTGGTGGGGAACAGTCCAGGAAGTCCATGGTGATGTTGGAGTGGACATGGCTATAGTAGGGGGTTGCATGACATGGGGTCAGGAACAGCACATGCATGCTGGGCTGCAGCTTTGCCGCCTCTGCTAGGTACCGCATCACATCAATCTGGCCTCTGACAAAATGCAAGCACGCACTCACTCAGAGTCAGATGGCAAAAACAGATTCAAGTTGGACATTGAGCACAGCGAAAGGTCAGCAGGGCTTGAACTTCACTTGATGCAGGTCAGGAAGAAACATATGGGCGGGAGTTGTCGTTTGAAAGCAGCACATTCTTGCATCCAGAACCACATCCAAGATCCAGGTCTGCTGGTGAAGGCTGCTCACAGGTACCCATCACGCTGCTACTTATGGGCAGAAGCTTAGAGGTTTGCCGGAAAGACTCACCTTTGGTGAACCAGACTGAAGTATAGGGTCATGGCAAGCTGGACGCCAAAACAGGCAGCCATGACTGCATGCCACCTTGGAGGCTGCTGCAGCAGCTCGTGCCACACAGATTTCATCACAGCTGTCCAAGAATGCAAGCATGTGGCGGGCTCACTCTGCCCAGCCTTGTCACTGCCTGCTAGCTCTGCCCATTCATTTGTCTTTTCTTCTGCTGACTCCTTTGTCTGTGTGTGGGAAGCTGGTCTGCTGATGTCTGTGCCAGAAGACATGGCTTTGGCATCCTTGCCTGTACCAACAAGGAATATGGCTGGCTTGCAACCAGGCTTGAGACTGAACAGAGTGGTGATTGCCGCAATGTGCCTTTAGCAAGGACCCCTACCTGACATCTGTGCATCTGTGTGCATCATGTTAGGACAATCATGGTCGACCTGGGTCACTAAGCCTGCAGTAGCTGCTGCTGCTGGTGTGTCATCAGCTTCCATGTCAGCTTCTGCCACCTTGTCAGCCAGCAGAGCAGCATAGGCTTGCAGCATTGCCTCATCAGGATCCATGGAGAACGCCTGCTCATACTCCCTCAGTGCATCCTCTGTCATTGGCTCATCAACTGCTGCCTCAGCTTCATCTGATGCACCAGCTGACTGGGACCCCACAGGCTGAATCTGAGTTGGGATGTTCTCTTTGTTGCCAAAATTGAAGGGACAGCTTGCAGCATCTGGGGGTGAACCCAAAGCTGGTGACTCAGATGGTGATGACTCATCAGGGAAGCTAACAGGGCACCTGTTACCGATTGTGGCATCATGATCAGCAGCAGTTGCACGTTGCGATTGGCAATCTGTAAGATCCACCTTGGCTCCACTGAACGGGCAGACTTTGGCTTGCCTGGTGAAATCAGTCTGTGCTGCCTGTGACCGAGACTGTGCAGCATGTGATGAGCTGAGAGGACAACTGTCATGCTGCATCTTGGCGGATCCTGGCTCTGCTAGCTGTGTCTTGGCTGGTATCATGAAGGGGCAGCCACCTTCTTGAGGAGCTTCATCCAGCTTCTTTGACAGCTCCCGCGCAATGGCAACCGCTGACCTGTCAAGGGGGAAGTCAAGCTTGCTTGCGTGAATTTCGGCCTCACTGTGAACAGCACTGTTCCTTGCTTCCTCAAACAAAGCCTGCAGCACTGAACATGCACATGACTGGTGTTGTGGTATCAGCACCTGCGACCATGATTGTGATGCTGCAAGTGGCAGGCGCAGTCTGTACGCCAAAGACATCAAAGTGGCATGCCTGCAGGGAGCGACAACAATGCATTCAAACATGCCACAATGACATCTTCCCAACAGGCATGTGAGGAGGGACCTGGGCAAACTTCCATGAGCTCTTCTTGCATGCCGCACAGCGCTCAGCCTGTGGATGCAGCAAGGCGTACACAGAAAGCAAGCAGGCAAAGCAGGCCTTGAGTCACGCACCTGAAAGACAAGCCCTTCTTCTGCAAGACACTGCTCCTTGAAGCGGTTGGCCAGATCTTCAAGGGCCACACCACAGTAGGGCATGAGCAAGCACAGGGCGGGTAGCAGGAACCTGAACTCCTTGTGTGCTGGCAGACTGTACATGAGCAGGCTCCAGAGTACCAGGGCTGCCAACTCAAGCCTGTCTTACAGCAGTCACAGTTCAGCATCCATGAGACCATATGGGCAGAGGCGTGCTATCACATCAGGAAGCGCTACAGTCTTGCTGAAGACTTGCTTAACAATGAGCAGAGGTACTGTTGAACAGGCGATGAGCAACAGCAGGTGGAGATGTTGCAGTTGTCGGCAGTCAGGATGATTTGTGTGCTGCACTGAGCATGACGGTGCAAACTGTTGAGCTGTACACTACGACTGGCATGCTTGCAGCATCAGAAGTACATGCTTGCTGGTTGTTACACGTGTAACACAAAGCGCCCACATAGCTGTCGTATACCATTTGCATGATCTACCAGCAAACATACATCACTTTTAGGGTGTATGATCTGGGTCCTTACCTGTGTCGCGACAGGTGCATCCCCCAAATGGCTAGGGGTAGGAACGTCACAGTGATAGTGGGGAAGCCTTGGGTGAAGTTCCAATGCCAGGGGTGACTGCCATACATGGCGCTGCCATCTTGAAACAGGTTAAACTTGACAAACTCCCATGGCACTAAAACCCACCTGGGCAACAGTGCAGTGGCATTGTGCAATTTTGTGACTCCATGTGTTTTGCTCTTACGTGACTGCACCTCCAGTAGTGCTAATGGCACAGCCTGCTTGAAGACGCAGCTTCCCAGTGCAGTGAGATCAATTTCAAAGACATGGATGGTGACTCTAAACAGTAGCTTCAGTGGCAGTGATTTTGACTGTACGCTGTGATACGCAGCTTCAAAGACATGAGTGTTGACTGTAAACTGTGAGACAGCTCCTGTGCATGCAGAAACCTGCCTGAGCAGGCAGCTGGCATCTGTGCTGTATCATGTAGCATTCACAAACATGCAGCACTTGCAAACGTGCAGCACAACTGGCCAGAGCAATCAATGGTCACCAGAGCAAGTGTTGGCAAAGTCTGTCTTCCAGTGCAGAAGCAGGAATGTGAACATGCTCACCTGCCATAGGCAGCGCGGTCTATAAGCCCACCAAAAGACATAGTTACCACACCAATTACGGCAGCCTCTATGACAAACAGTGCTCTGGATTTGCTTGACCTCATTTCATACACGCCTGTATAGAAGTTCATGTTTTCACAGGACAGCAGACAGTTTGTTGATTGAGTGGGCAGTGTTGGCATCAAGACTGTTGGCTGTTATGCGCATGATGATGGCGCTGTCATGCTTGTTTGCTGTGTATGGATGCCTGTTTTGGGTGTGAGCATGTCCAGCAAGATTGAGACTGCTGGCTTCACAGCATATCATTCTGAGCATAGTGATGGCGCTTGCATGCTTGTTTGCTGCCCTAGAATCTTGTATGTAATGAGGTCAACGCGCCTAGCCAAGCTGTTTTGTCATCCTGAATTGCTTATGCTCTTGAGGCTTACCTAATGGAAGCCAAAACAGCATGCTTGATGGCCTGAACAACACTCCCACAGCTGCTGCAAGCAACCATGCTTGTCTGTGGCTGAGGACTGATGGCCTCACACTTTCACTGGAAACAGCACTGGGGAGGCACTCAAACTTAAATGGACATCCTGACTGCTTGGGTGCGCCACTCAGTCCTGTTGCGGGCTGCAATGGCTGATGCTGTGCTGCCTCAGCCACCTTTTGTGGGTGATATGGGGCATCATGCTGGGTTTGGGTTGTCTCCGCTTTCTGATGCTTGAGTGACAGGCACCAGCAGTGTACTCCAACGACAGTGCATAGAGCCTCAAAGCTGTTGGAATAGGTGCGCACCAAGCAGTATGCATTGAACCAATTTGTGAGCTGACACAGCAATGTCCACCTGCACGCATCTGTGTAGATGAGTCAACATCTCAGGTGTGCAGTCACCCTTATGTGAAGCTGGTACAGCTAGCAGGTGTACCTTGCAGCTCGATGACCAAATTGCAGACGAGCAAGCTTGTATATAAGGATGTCAGTGATTGCAGCAAATGATGCCTGCAACAGCTGCGGTGACCTTGCAACGACCCAAGTTGTGTCCACTTTTGCAAAGTATAGCCCCTGCAAATGCGCAAACACTTTCACATGAACTTGTCATGCTGAGGAACGCATTTGTCAGCAAAGTAAGTCAAAAGTACTTGAAGCTTCCAGCAGTTTGGAGTGAGAACTGCACCTTGTACAATGCAGCAAACAACAGCGGATGAATATAGCCTCTTAGACCCGCTGCCCATTCCCAAGTCTTGTGCCCGTATCTGCGTGCACTCCAATCGCTGATCATGCTATTCCAGCATATGTCCGGAAGACAGCAAGTGAAACAATAGGAGTCAAGATCAGCTTTTCTGCCGCTTGTCGGCATGGACCCGTGTATGTCACATACCCGAATGCAAGATGGTGCGCGACTTCCAGACACTGCCAATACTCATCGGGGTTGAAATAGGTCTGCAAAATCAGCACCTGGATCACTCTTACCGTCACGCACCACAACAGTATCGCGCTCTCCATGGAAGCCACGCTGCGAGCTATGACTAGATACGATCACTACACGCGCCCTGCAGGTCAGGACAATGCCTGGCCGCTGCAAGCTACCTGCCGACAGGCAAATTCAGACAGATGCATGCAACCTGTAGGTATTAGTCACTGGCTTGGCGCCATATTTTTATGCAGTGCAAAACATGTTGATTCATACCACTAAGAGAAAACATGTTGATGCTCGCAGCAGATTGTGCAATGCTTCAACAAGGTGTCAGGTCTCACGCAATGTAGAGCCGATACCGCTCATCACAACTTTATATAACAACATCATATATGTATTTGAAGCAGGCGGCCAGGAGCACAGAAGTAGGCCATTGCATACACACTGTCACAAGTCAACTGTCAGACTGAGGTCTTGGAGTAACAAGATCCAAAGCAATCGAAGACAGTGGAGGCCGCAGGTTATTTGCACATGCCGCTGAGACTGTAATCCAACTGGAGTCCTGTATAAAGAACAGCTGAATTGCAAAGACTGTCAAAATGTGTTGCAAAGCATTGCAAAGGACGATTCTGTCATCACTGTGCCCAGCCAAGACTGCCACCATAAGTATCCACATGTGGAGTTGCCATATCTGAACGCAGCCCTGCAGCCACTGGAATGCTGGCAATCTGTCCACGCTTGAACGCCCTATCCCTTGTCTTCAGCATTGGCAGGTCTGCAGATAACACAGTGACTGTCACTTGAACACAACAATGCAACTGTGTCAAATGTCAAATCTTGGCATGTGCAAGCTGGGTATGCAGAGCAACGCATTACTGATGCTTCATGAGTCAGCGTACTTGCAGCTGTGCAACCTGCACCATGCAAAATGCCTTTCACATAAGGGCTTTCCTGGCTTTCCTGGCGCTCACCATGAGCTGGCTGCAGCACAGACACTGTGACACTTGCAGCCCCTGACACAACAAATGCTCCAGACGATACAGCATCAACTCACTGCATGCACAGTCTAATGCAGACACATAAGCGCATAACTGACCTGCATCCAAGGCCTCTTTGGAGGGCAACTGTGCTGGGGATCTGCCCTTCACTGCAGACGTCAACCCCCAGTCTGCACTGCTGAGCAAAGCCAAAGTAGGATCAATAGGACTTGGTGGTCTCTCCACTACCTTTGCTGCAATCTTCCTGGGCACGCCGTCCCTAGCCCACTTCAGCTGCTCATTGTCAGATACTTGGGTCAGCAGTGCAAGCGACCCATTCCCTGCCGCCTGCTGCTGCTGTTGCTGCAATCGCTGCTTCAGAGGCTGTGTAGCAGAGCTGCCAACCTGTGCCGCAATGCCTGCCAGCTTGGCAGCCATGCTGCCTTGTGCCTGCAGCTTTCCCCCAAGGCTGCTCTGAGTAGGCAGCTTGCTGCCCTTTGTGCCTTTCGTGCCAGTCAATGTCACTACATTCTCAGCTGCAGCTTTGACCAGGTACTTAGCGTGGTCACGTTTGGTCATGTGGTCTATGTCAACTACCCTCTTGGGTCCTGACTGCACTGCTGCGCCTGCCCTAAGACTGATCCCACTTGCAAGCTTGATGGTGTCCACAACAGGTGGTTGGACTTCTTTCTTGTCTGCAATGAAGTCTGGGCCATCGGCTTCTAAAGTGGCCTTTGGCTTTGACTTGGGGGAGTCTGCTGGGGGGTCTTTGGGCTTCTGAGACATGTTCTGCCGCTGCTTCTTCTCACCTGCTGCTGTGGTGACTGTGGGAGCTGCTGCTACTGGAGGCAGGCTGTCTGGATCAACGCTATTGATGACCACTATCTGCATCAACATTTGACACATGTCAAGGATTACTCCAAGCTAGGTACGCTGGTATTGAATTGACCATGCACTGTTGGTGCTGATGACATGACACATGCAGTAGAACATCAGCCTATAGTTCTGCATCAAACAAGCAAGTCCCCAGCATTCAATGCAAAGCAGTTGCAGCTCAGGAATAGTGAAGTCATGGTCATAGTCCTTGTCACATAACAATACCGTGCCGCACCCATGTTCTTATGCATGCAGTATCCAGGCACTATCATAGCAGCCAGTCATACCTGCCCCTTGTGATCATAGCCATATTCCTTGCCACGCAGCTGCTTATGCAGGGCCTCAAACTTCTGTTGGTCTTCCTCCTCCTTGGCCAGCATCTCTGCATGCCGCTGCTGCTCCTTCTTCCTGATGGCAACCTCTTCCCTCAGCCTGTCTTCGATCTCCTGTTGTGGCCCTGTCTTGGCTCCCCCTCTTGCTGCTGCTGCCCCTGCTTTACCCTGTGGGGCCTGTGACGCAGCACTGTCCTATGGCAAATATGCAGAAGCTTGTGTTTCCTGGCAATGCGCAGTTGTTATGTGATGGTAATGGTTATCACTGTAATGGTATTGGTTATCACTCTTCTAGAGGTTTCCTTTTTGCTGCATCTCTTGCTACTGCTGCTCCTGCTGTTCCCCATGCACATATACAGTGCTGCTCTGCGACATCTACAGGTCATTTTGGTGTTTGCCTACTCACTGCTGAGTTGCTCTGATAAGTGTCAACCAACAAATGTCAGCAATGTGACCACAGGACTTGCTGGTGAGCAGACATCATGCTGATGTGCACAAATGTCTGGACCATTGTCCAGATTCAATGAAAGCATGCTGTGCTGGACTGTATGTGATGTAGTGCAGATCTTTGAGACTCTCGTGCCTCAAGACAGTCATGCATCTAAATAGCATTGGGGCCAGTTGTGCATCTGCAAAGGGCAGATGGTTTTGCACAAGTGTAAAGAAGTCATGACACAAACCTTTCTGGATGAAGAGCTTGTTGCTGAGTCATCATGCCCAGACATTGACTCGCGACTTGTTCTGCGGCTCGGCGTCCGAGACAAATCTTTGCTGATACGTGGTGAACTTGAAGCTTGATTGCTTCTGGTGCTGCCAACCCGTGACAGGGGAGGCTTGCTTGGACTAGCTGGACCACCTGCGTGATGACTTTTCCTCTGAATAGAATGTCAAGGGTGCAATGTGCACAGCTGGTTCCATTGCTTATGCAGGTGCACTTAAGTAGGGCTTTGAAAGACTTGCAGTGAGCCAAATGTATGCACCTGTGGTGCTGACACTAGGCTGCCTTTGAGGCTGCCTGACCTGGATGACGCCTCTCATCCAGGTATCTGGCGCACATGGCTGTGCTTCGGGGTCAGGCTGCCAACTGGTTTCAGTGAGGGGGTCAGGATCTAGAGGCTGTATTTCCCTGCTGACGAAGGTCATTTCCAACAGAGAGACGCAACTTTGCATACAACTATCCACGGTATAGCTGATCACGTCAGCATGTAGCTGCTGCTCATCAGCTTGCTGATATGCACTGTCGAAGGCAGTGTGTAGAGCCTCTTGAACAGCATATGCCCTTGCGATTTCACCCGACTCGAAATCCTCAGATTCGATGTTGATATCCATGGTGGTCATGAACCTGCAACAAGACTCTGCGACCTACCCTCGAGGACGCAACGCAGCACGCACGCGGTCGCGCAGTCAACATCCAGCACTGCTGGCAACCTTGGAATCTAAATGTTTTGCAGGCGTTGCAGGCCTGCATCGATGAGCTAAGCATCGGCACCTGCAGCAAGGCCGCTGTCTTCTGCGCGATGCAAATTTTTCGGTAAAGTGCAGAGACCCTGCCACACTCAAGTCATGTGGCCAATCGCCTAAGTGACGCTTGCACGGGTTGCCCAATCATCGAGAAATCGGTTGATTGGGCCACAAGCGCTAGGAGCGCAAGCATCCGACGAATCGGAGATTTGCCTTGTGAGCAATCAGCGGGCAAGCCATGAGCGGTCTGGACGCAGAGTCGTCAAGCACAAACCGAATACAGGTCTGTCTTGTAGATGCCGTTGTTGCCCTAACAGCTTTCGGTGTCGAGTTGTGCTGCAGCAATGGCTGTGGTGTTGCCTCACAGTTGATGCAAATACGCACTTGCAGGTGCTGGTGAGAGTCAGACCACCTATTGGGCACGAAGCAAATGAAGAGCTTGCTGTGGCCTGCAGTCCTAGTCAAGAGCACGTGCAGGTAAGCAGAACTGTGACAAACCCTCAGCAATGCTAGCATGCACAGCACAATTTCATGGCAGCAGCCTGCCCTTTGCTGTTCCAGTGTCAAAGTACTTGACTGACTACAGGTATTGGTGCCTGAACGAGTTGGGGACAAGCCTCAGCTTCCATCACACGCAAGCCTCAAAGGCACTGCCAAAAAGTATACATTAGACGCCTGCCTTGATGGCAGCGTCAGTCAGGTATGCCTTTGCAGGATTGCCTTGCACGTCAAAGCTCCAGATATTGGTCCAGTGAGGCTTTGGCCAATGTGACCAGTACACTGAGATGGAATGTCGCATGCAGGAAAGCGTTGCCGTAGTATGCAATGTGGATGATTTGGTGGATGGGGCACTGCAAGGCTTTGCTGTCACTGTCTTTGCCTTTGGACAGACAGGCTCGGTAAGACTTCCTGACAGATGACCGATCACAAAGGGTGGACAACAGGACAGCTTGGCAGAAACAAACATTTAACTGCACACTGCAACATGCATAGTGACAATGTCTACAAGCGCGAATTGACAATTTCAGGAGCGCGTGACATGAACACATATGACACCCATGGTGACTGGACTCAGGCCACTGTCATCATCAGCATGCGAATCAGCATGTTGCTATAGCAAGCAAAACATCAATCTACTGTGCTATCTTAAGGCAAAACGCAACATCTCCATGACTGAGCCCACCTACTTAAAACTGACATTGACACGCATCAGCATCGTGTGAACAGCAACCTGGTGACACCAGACTTGTGCCCTGTGTTGCAGGGGAAGACCTACAGCATGATAGGACCTCGCCTGGGCACTACCAACTTTGACAAGCAGCAGCTGCTGACAGAAGATGATGGCTTTCTGGCCAGAGCCTATGCCAACGTCTTCCAGAGCATCGAGGCCCATCAGTCAGATATGCATGTGGAAGTGCGTGCCAGCTGCTGTGAAGTGTACCACGAACAGGTCAGTAAATGGCAAGGATATGTTGTTGTGCATTGGTATGCAGAGCAAATGTGAAGCTGACTACTGTCTGAATGCATCAAAAGTCTCAAGGAGGATGGGGGTTTACCTTGCGATGTTCTTGCATGATCTTCTGTAGAGCCTGGTATGTTGACCAGCTGCTGTAAGCATTACCACAAACAGATGAGCAAACAGCCAAGCCAGCTGATGGAACAATGAGCAAAGAAGTCCCACCTGATGTGTACATTAGTAAACACTTTGTCAACTGCTTTCAAACTCACCAAGATCAGATACACAGCAGGAACAGCTTGTAGACTATGCCATTTCCAACAGGGGAGGTGCAGGGCAATGGCATGCAGATACACTGTCATGCATGTTCAGGCTGTGCATCACTGATGGTGATTTGTGCACATGTGTATGACTTGGGAGCTGGCAGCAAGCAGCCTCACCTTGCACGCAATATGAATGTGCATAAGTAACCATGCAAGTCACAGTATCTGTACCACTGGACATTTGTGATTGCTAGTGAATGCTGTGTAGGTGTCTGACTTAGCAGCTGGCAGCAAGCAGATGCCCCTGGCTGTGAGGCATGACAAGCACCGGGGCTTCTTTGTGGAGGGCCTCGCTGAAGTGCCCTGCGCCACCTGTGCAGATGCTCTTAGCTTCATGCACAAGGCGCTGACTACTCGCCACATCAGGTCAGGGTTTACCACTGACAATCTTGATCAATGAGCAAGGACTTGCCTAGTGTCTGTTACTTGTCATGCCAACATCATTCATCTGCTCTCAGCATTCAAAAACTTCTTTAGAGACCACCTTGTACAGTCACTTCTGGGAAGCTTACCAGTGCTTCACCATGTGTTTTCCACTCTGCTGCATCACAAGAAAGTTGATCAAGCAGCAAATCACGAACAATGGCATAGCCATCAAGCTCATTTCATCAAACACAACTACGGCGCATTACTGTCTTCCCAAACAGTGGCAGCACCACAAGCAGCACTAGTTTGTAAACATATATGCTGAATGCGGCTGCACCTCTGATGTTGCAGGTCACACAGGCTGAACGAGTACTCTTCCCGCGGTCACTGCATCATGACCCTCCAGTTTGAGACGACTCCTCTGCTGAACAGAGGCAACTCCATGGGCAGCAGGCCCGGCAGTGTCATGACTGCTGGGCCACCAATGAAGAAGTACGGCAAGCTGGTGCTGGTTGACTTGGCTGGAAGTGAGCGACTCAAGGTATGCCTGCACATGCAGCAAAACCCAAGTAGTAATAATCATCATAACAATAAGAACAACAATAACAATAACAACGAAAACGGTTACCAGCTCATGATGCGCTAGGTATGTGCAGGACAGGCTTTGTCTCTCCAGAGCAGCCTGTCTTGTGCATCCCTACGCGGCCTAGCACAACCCAGGTGGTGGCTTGTATATGCCATGGGAGGAGCATGCTGCTCTGTTGCCCATGCTTTCATCACACGAGGGTCCTGTTATTGTCACATGATCTGCGCTGTTCATAGCATACTCTTGTGCTGCAATGTTGTTCACCATCAGGTGTACACAACTCAACATGAGCTCCAAATAAGCAATGCTGGCCCATGACACGTCCAATGGTGTGGTCCACCAGCAGCTGAGAAAGCTCCATCTCTGTGTGCATTCCACCCAGAACGGTGGAGAGGCTGCATTGGGAGATACAGGATCCATCAACAGGAGCCTGTGACACTGACAGCATTTGCTATGTGTTGTAATCTTCTTCTTTCTTCTTCTTGTGCAGGCCACTGGGAATGATGGAGAGGCTGCATTGGGAGAGACAGCATCCATCGACAGGAGCCTATGACACTGACCGCGCTTGCTGTGTGTTGCGCAGGCCACTGGGAATGATGACGAGGCTGCATTAGGAGAGACTTAATCCATCAACAGGAGCCTATGACACTGCATTGGGGGAGAAATGACTTGTCAACAGGAGCGTATGACACTGACAATGCTTGCTGTGTGCAACGCAGGCCACTGGGAATGATGGCTGCGCTGAGGGAGACAGGGTCCATCAACAGGAGCTTGTGACATTGATAGCTTTTGCTGTTGTGCAGGCCACTGGGAATGATGGCGAGGCTGTATTGGGAGAGACAGGATCTATCAACAGGAGCCTATGACACTGACAGTGCTTGGTGTGTGTTGTGCAGGCCACTGGGAGTGATGCCGAGGCTGCATTGACGGAGACAGGATCCTTTGACAGGAGATCTGACAGTGCTTGGTGTGTGTTATGCAGGCCACTGGGAATGATGGTGAGGCTGCATTGAGGGAGACAGGGTCCATCAACAGGAGCCTGTTCACCCTAGGACAGGTTCTGGCCGGCCTCAGCATGCGCAAAACCTCCTTCAGGTCTGTCATCACTGCCTTCATTCTGCTGAGTCTTAACATGCCATGTGTCTCATCTACTGTCATCTCTCATGAAGCAGCACTAGAGCAGTAATAGCAGTGTACAACCTGTGGAAGCATGGTCTAGGCTGCAGTGATTAAAGCAGCAGCAACATGTGCATTGCTTCTGAGCTAATGTTTATCACCACAATGGGCATGACAGAGCATGCTGCCAAGGTATAAAAGGTGCACACCTTGTTAAGTCAAATAGATGAGCTTTACTAATGAGCACAATGTCAGCACAAAAGGCAAGCTGTACACTGTGTTGGCCAGTGCTTTTCACAGTGTCCACCCCACCCCTTGCTCCGGGCTGTGGCAATGCATGAAACATGCAGAGCATGCTTATTGAAGCTGTGGCATCACGCAGACTGAAGCACCTTACAGCCTGCTACACAACCCATTCCACCCAGCTCAATCTGCTGCCTGAAGTGGCGCCAACAGTTTATCAATGCACAGACTCTTCTCTTCTGTCTTTCTTCACTCCAAAAACTCTGCGTGTGCTTTGTGGCTCATGCTGTGGCCGTGTTTGGTGCAGTGCGGTGCCTCCAGTGATTCCGTACAGGGACAGCACGCTGACCAAGCTGCTGTACGAGGGCCTGAAGGGCAATGGGCGTGTTCTCATGATGGCCTGCTGCTCCCCCTCAAAGGTGACCCCCCCCCCCCCCCTGCATGCCAACACCATCTGTGAAATATGTTGTCTTGAAGCTGAATTGTGAAACCAAGTATGTAAACCGCTGCCTGCTATACTTGCCGAGCCATTGCTGCTCTGCCACCCACTCATGTCTCCCATCAGCTCTCACACATATGTTGAGCCATTGCTGATCTGCCGTGGTGCTGCTCATGTTGGCAATATAATATGCATCAACAATGCACCAGTAATCATTGTACATCTCCCCACTGGGATCTTGTGGTAACACATTCTGGCAGACACGACTTTGGTTAACTGCAAAGCGCACCTCAATGAGCTGTGTTCCGGGATTGGCCTGCTGCTCATCATGCAGAGTCCGCCAAACAGTCTAGTTGAACCTAAAGTCGGTAAAACTGTGGGGCTGTGTACACAGATTTGTGCGCAAAGATGCAGTAGCCCCACAAGGTCCTGTTCTGGCTTGAGTGGCCTTAGCATCTTCTGACTGCTGTCTTGTCCCTGCTGTCTCTGTGTGTACTGGTTCAAGCTGAAGAGGTACTGAACAGTATCTACCATGCCTGCATCTTTCTCAGGGTGAAGGCCAATCCCCTGTGCTGAATTGACCCCCAGGGGAAATCTAGTAGTACAGGTCAAGAGACCGGTGTCTGTCCCAATCCTAAGCAGCATTTGCCTATCTGCACAGGCCCCTGAACACACTCCACGGTCTTCAGGATGAAATGCAACCCCTTGTGTACCCCCTTGGATCCCCAGGGAACAGCCGATGGTGCATCTCAAAAACACATGTGTCTTTCCCAATCCTGACTGTCATTTGCCTGTCTGCACAGGCACAGGCTGAGGAGACCCTGAACACACTCCATGGTCCTCAGGATGAAACGCAACCCCTTGTGTGACCCCTTAGACCCCCTCGTCAACACCTGCTGGTGCATTTCAATGTCTTTCCCAATCCTGAATGTCATTTGCCTGTTCACACAGGCTCAGGCAGAGGAGACCCTGAACACGCTCCACTTTGCCAGCATGGCCCTGAGGGTGAAGTGCAACCCCCTGTGCATCCTGGACCCCCAGGACAAGCTGGTGCTGAACCTGAGGGGCACCATCAGCAAGCTGAGGAGCCAGAACCAGCAGCTCTCCACTGCCTTGCAGCGCAGCAGGAGCCACAGCGGTGATGGCAGTGACCGCGATCCTGACTTTGAGCATGAGCCGGTGAGTGTGCTGTTTGAGTGCGACCCTGACTTTGAGCATGAGCTTGAGTGTGCTGTTTGAGTGGGATCCTGACTTTGAGCGTGAGCCGGTGAGTGTGCTGTTGAGTGCGACCCTGACTTTGAGCATGAGCCTGTGAGTGTGCTGTTTGAGTGCGACCCTGACTTCGAGCATGAGCCGGTGAGTCTGCTGTTTGAGTGCAATCTTGACTTTGAGCATGAGCCGGCGAGTGTGCTGTTTGAGTGCGACCCTGACTTCGAGCATGAGCCGGTGAGTGTGCTGTTTGAGTGCAATCCTGACTTTGAGCATGAGCCGGTGAGTGTGCTGTTGAGTGCGACCATGACTTTGAGCATGAGCCGGCGAGTGTGCTGTTTGAGTGCGAGCCTGACTTTGAGCATGAGCCGGTGAGTGTGCTGTTGAGTGCGACCCTGACTTTGAGCATGAGCCGGCGAGTGTGCTGTTTGAGTGCGATCCTGACTTTGAGCATGAGCCGGTGAGCGTGCTGTTTGAGTGCGATCCTGACTTTGAGCATGAGCCGGTGAGTGTGTTGTTTGAGTGCAATCCAACAAGTTCTCGAACACCCTTTTGCCAACAAGAAAACCTGGAATGGTAGTTCCTCCAGCATCAACGTCTCCAACAGTTTCTCCAACATCATTCTTCAGATTTTATGGCTTCAGGCCCTGTTGGCGCAGCGTTGCCTGATATTCATTGCTGCTTCTTCGTGCTGTGACACCTGTGCTGTCCCAAAAGCTTGGCTATTAGCCTTGTAGTGCACAGTGTTGAGCGCAGCTGTTCATGGCTGTATCTGGACATGTGAGGTGCATGAGTCATGGCATCAGTGGTGGCATCACCCCATACTGGCAGCCTAGCTTCTGATGAGTAGCTTTCTGAGGTCCCACTTGTGCAGTGTCTGTCCATGACACAGTGCATGTGTGTTGCAGAATATTTGGGAAGCCAGGCCAGGTGCAGCCCCAATGAGGCATAACACCCTGGACAAGCCCCTTGCCACCTACCCCTCCCTGTGCAACCCCCAGGGCCTCACCCACTACCCCTCCCGCTCCTCCCAAAACGTCCAGGGCATTTGGGGCTCACCTGCCCGCCCTAGGACGCTTTCCAGCTTGCAAGGGCTGGATGCAGAGGGCAGTTGTGAGTTCATGCCTGGCAGCCTTGGCAGCGTGGCTGAAGATGATGTATGGGCTGCTCAGCAGACGAGCGCACTGCGGGGGACCAGATCAATGGATCAGTCTGTGGATCAGTCCATGCCCTTTGGCAGCAGCCCCGAGCGCATGCGTCTTCTTCAGCATGACTACAGCACTCAAGGATCAGACAGGTATATAGCCCTTTCAACCTTTTCTGGTGAGGTAACATCACGACGCAAGTAACTCTTTGAAGGCATCATCTGAAAATGTGCCAATGGGTCACTTAGAGTGCTGAGTGTGTTAGTCATTGGTGCCTCAACATGTCGTGTGTATGACTGAAGCAACATGGTGTCCTGATCCCAAATTGTCTTGTCTGGTAATTTGCTTGCAGAGATATGCAGTGCTTCCGCACAAGTTTCATTTCAGCCTCGTCTGCCTGCTCTTGTTCTGCTCTGCTGTTGGAAAGACCACTGAAGAGGTGCTGCTATAAATTCAAATGCTCCAGAGCCTTAGCATAGCATTCATGCTGTCCAAAAGCCCACACCCTTCCAGATTCAGCTTTTGGCTACACCGAATGCAAAGGACGCTGCGCTGCTGTTGGAGTGCCTCTTTGCTGCTTTTTGGTGCCTCTCTGGCATCTGCCAACCTGATGCTCAGCAACTCAAACGTGTGTGTGCAGGTCCAGCAAGAACAGCAGTCCCAAGAGGGGCAACCTCTCGCCACCCAGGGGTAACCTGTCACCACCCCGGGGGGACACCAGCCCCAAGCGTGATGTCAGTCCGAAGCCCTTCAGGGCAGGCACCCTCAGAGGTCCCTTCGTGCTGTCCGTCAACTCCTCAGCGTTCTCCTTATCCACCCTGCCCGGCGCCATGCAGATGGGGGGGGCAGGCAGCGCGGCCCCCCTGCCCGGGGTGGAGGCCTTTCCTGAGTTGGCTGCAATGGAGGCTGACTTCCAGAAGAATCTTGCAAGACGTATGGTACCAATCAAAATCATGGGATGTTTAGCTGAACAATGACAATGCCTCAGGTGTTTGATGCAGTTGAGTAAAAGCCAAGTCGAACCTTGACACCAACAAGTGGCAACTTTATACTGCAGTCAAGGTGCAAAGTTGCAGTCAAGCAGTGTGCTCTGGCCTCGTATGCTTATTGTTGCGTGCACAAGAAATCTGTAGCACCAACTGAAGTGGGCTAGGACAGGACGCAGATGTATCTTGCATTGTCTTCCAATCTGGCTGTGCATTTTGTAACTGCAGCGCAGCCTGCTAGGCTGTCCCATTATGGTCCTCGTCATGACCATATCTCATTGTCATGGCATCATTGTCATTTTGTCATTTTCATGACATCATGCTGATTGCATCTGTTTTGCAGGGCCTATCAAGCCTTCCCTTCCTGCTGACCAGTCAGTCCTGCAAACTTCCTCTTCTTTCCTGGGCTTCCCAAAGGGCATTTTGCAGCGTCACGCCCTGTCCCTGGGATCAGGTCCAGGCACCAAAGGCTTTGGCAGAAACTCCCCAGTTGCGGGTGTCCTGGACCACCTTCAGATGCCAACTAGGCCAGGGCTCAAATTCCCCAGCAGAGATTTTGGTAGGGTCAGCAAAACCCTATCTGCCATACCCTTGACACCAAAGCCAAGCCTGCCGAAAAGCAACGCTGCGTCTCCAAGAGCAGCCTCTCCTGCTGCGCCAGCTTCCAAGGCAGCTGCACCTGCACCTGCAGCTTCCAAGACAGCTTCCAAGGCAGCTGCACCTGAACCTGTAGCTTCCAAGATAGCTTCCAAGGCAGCTGCACCTGCAGCTTCCAAGACAGCTGCCAAGGCAGCTGCATCTGGTAAAGCAGCTGCTGGTGAAGCCATGACACAGCCTGAGCCCAAGCGGCTTGCTCACAGCAGGTTTACAGAGGAGTATCTGCGTCCTGTTGTGCCTGACACAAGGGCAGGAATGATCAGGGCAGATCCCAGCATGGCCCGCGCAAGTAGGGCAGAGCCAGCTGAGGCACCAGAGGCTGAGCTTTCAAGTCACTCAGCGGACATGGCTGAGGCAGAGACTCAGTACTCAGATGAGGAAGCTGACTCAGAAACTGAGCCAAGTACAGTGGAGACTCAGACGAGTTCACTGATGGGGCAGGCGGACATTGACCCCAGCCTACCCCTGCATGGCTTCAGACGGCACATGTCTCTCAGGGAACCAGATGTGCTGCTGCAACTCAGGCTGGGCCAGGCCACCGCTGATGACATCATTGCAACCGCTCAATCCCAGGTGGCAGAGTCAAGCCGCCGTGGCACCACTGACTCCATGCTGGATGATGGTGCTCAAGACGAGGACTCTGAATCTGGTCTAGCGTCTGCTTCCATGGAGGCAGACCAAGCAGCTTCTGAGGCAGCTGCACAGCAAGCCGAGGATGAGTCACAAGCCATGATTGCCAGCTCCACAGCTGTGGAAGCTGACAAAGCTGATGAAGACCCAGAGTATGAGTCAGACTTTGTGACTGACCCACAGTATGAGTCAGATGCTGTGACTGACCCACAGTATGAGTCAGACTGGGTGACTGACCTGGTCAAGAGCCTTAGCACAGCTGCTGCTGATACCTATGACGCTGATCAGGAGGAAGCTGTTGCAGATGTTGCAGCCTTGCTGCAGTCAGACGCAAGTGGCCATTACGAGATGGACGCTGACTTGGCTGTGAGCAGCACTCTTCAGAGAGTGACCACCGATGTGGAAGCACAACACAGTGCTGCTGCCACAGCTGTGGTGAATGATGCAATGGCATCCCTGGGACATGACACTGAGGCTGATGTCATTCAGGATCAGTCCCAAACCGTTGACATCACACTCGAGTCTCTCACCTCAGCTGTGGCCACCGCTGACGTCACTGACCAATCAGAAGCTGTTGACGTCACCATGACTACCCTCACAGCGCGAGTCACTGATGAGCATGACTCACAGCAGGTCACAGAGGTCGAGACTGTAGTCATGAGTCTCACAGAGCAAATAGATGCTGCAGACAATGCAGATCAGCTTGCAGCGGTGGCCACCGTCATGGATGATCTACGTGCCCAGTCAGCTGATCACTACCAGAGGAGTGACAGCCTGGCGGTGGGCGAGACATTGGAGGAAGCCCAGGCTGATGCTGCTGACCACTTCAGCAGCCAGATGTTGGCGACTGTGAATGAAGCCCTAGGAGAGCTGGCTGAGGAGACTCTGGTGGCAGATGAGGCTGAGCAAGCCACCGCAGCTGGTAAGAATCTTTCGTGTGTGTACTTTCATTTGTTCAGTCGTAAATTGGTTGTTTGGTTGTTCATGTATTCATTCCTGTGCTTAATCTTCCATATATTCAACCATTCCTCCCTTCCTTCATGCATTCCCTCCTTGTCTCCTTCATTTTCATTCCTTCCCTTGCTCACTCACCCATTCAGCCACGCATGCACGCACGCACGCACACTTCATTCATCCATCCAGTCACTCACTCACTCACTCACTCACTCACTCACTCACTCACTCACTCACTCACTCACTCACTCACTCACTCACTCATATCTGCCTTCAACTTTATCCTTCATCCATTCACACAACACATGTCTTTCCCCAAGGGTCTGCCCTTATACTGTTGTGCAAACACCACACAGTGTGGCAGCATTAGCGTACTGCTGCGTCATGCTGCTGCTGCTAGCTCCCTCGGTTGGTTTGCAGTGGCCTTCCTCTGTGTGTGCTTGGTTCCACTGCTGTCAAAATGCCCTCAGCACTGGGCCAGGTCAGATATTGCTCAAGATAGGTCATGCTCTGCATTCAAAATTTGGCGTTGTTGAGCCAGGAGGCAGGTGCATGGCTGTGGTGTGATTCTGCACACGTGTCAATGCACACAGACTGGCAGCATGGTCCTGAGTTGAGCCTCGTTTCTTACAGGTGATGTTGTGAACAGCTTGGCAGCAGAAACTGTGGGTGCTGACAGCCAGCTTCAGGCCAGTGCAGTCGACACTTTCATTGACCAGCTGGGTGAGGACACCATCCAACAGTCTGACAGGGATGCAGCCACAGCTGTGGACTCTGCTCTGGATTCCATGCAGTCAGATGCAGCGACGCAGTATGCCAGGGAGGTAGGCTCTGACGTGGAAGAGACTCTGATGAGTCTTGAGTCTGAGGCAGCAAGTCAGTATGCTCAAGATGTGAGCTCGGCTGTGGACAGCACAGTAGCAGGATTGGGTGTTGACGCCGCTGAGCAATATGCAGCTGAGGTGGCCACAGCTGTGGACAGCATGGTGGCAGGCCTTCAGAGAGATGCTGATGCCCAGTATGCCAAGGATGAGTCATCAGCCATTGATGCCACGCTGGATGGTCTCCAGGCTGAGGCAGATTACTCATATGCCCAAGATCAGTCATCAGCCATTGACTCTGCCCTCGATGACATCACGTTTTCTGCTGAGGCAGCAAATGAGTCAGATGCAGACTTAGCTGTAAGAGATGTCATGAGTGGCTTGGGTGCTGAAGCTGTCAATGCTGACAAGCAAGAAGCTGATGCAGCAGTGGGTGACATCATCACCAGCCTTGAGTCACAAGCAGCAGCTGAGTACAATCAGCTCGAAGACTCAGATGTGCTGGACGTCATGACAGGCCTGACTCAGAGCGCTGCAGATGCAGCTGACCAGGAAGCTGCTTCAGCAGTTGATGGATTAGTCATCAGCCTTGGCGGGGATGCAGCTGCCCATTACAGACGTCAAGACTCAGTGCTTGTCAATGCAACTGTTGCTGCACTGACATCAGACGCGGCTGGGTACTTTGCTCAAGACCAGTCTGCAGCACTTGACAGAGCCATGGCAGATATTTCTGCCATAGCTGCTCAGCACTATGATGAGCAGCAAGACTTGGCAGTCACAGCGTTAGTCAGCGGCTTGGGTGCAGAAGCCGCCGGCTACTATGAAGCTGATCAGGAAGCTGCCATAGGGGATTTGGTCAACGACCTGCAGTCCCAAGCGAGAGTCTATGAGGAAGAGGAGGCCCAGATGGCTGCTACCGAGGCTGTCGGTGGCCTGGCTGTGGAGGCTGTTCAGTCTTATGACCAACAGGAGGCTGCAGCTGTGGCAGCTGTGGTGACATCCCTTGGTTCAGAAGTGGCTCGAGCAACTGATGACCAAGATGCAGCAGCTGTCCAGGAAGCGATCTCGGCACTTGGGTACTCAGCTGCAGAGTCTGAACTCGCTGAGCAGGGGCGTGCTGTGCATGCTGTGCTGGCCTCACTAGACGATGAGGCGTGTCAGCACTTCAGCATAGTGCAAGAGGCTGTTCTGCAGTCAACCCTGCAGGTAGGCCTTCAATCAGGTTGCATCAAACGCTCCATGCTACGTCTAGTGAATGCGGCTATGCACATGGTGGCCTGTATAATGCTTGAGTGAGCTTCTCCCCATTGCAGTCACGTAATTAGCGTGTTTTTGAATTGTTTCACCAATCAGATGCTACTCCCCAAACCTGACTGTAGGGTGTATGCTCCAGTTGTGCTGATATAGTAGCTTTGCTATATAGTAGTGTACTGTGCTGTTGCACTTCAGACATTAAGTTCTTAGTATATATTGTTTTCCCAATTGCTGTCTGCTCACTCCTGTGATGAGTCCTAGGATTGATTAAGCCCTTAAACATTATTATACAGTTTCAACGCCAAGACAAAAATTCACAATGGTAGATTGACTGTACATCACAACTGTAGGCAGTGACACATGACGTGTGACATGCTCTTTACTGCTTCTCTGCTGCAATGCAGAGCCTGACCAAGGCAGCATTTGATGAAGAAGAGGCGGACCGAGACGCAGCTGTGCAAGAAGTGGTCATTGCTCTGAGCGGTGAGGTTGAGGGGAGCAGCTTGGTGAGCCTAAGGTGTGAGGTGGACAGCCTGGTGGAGGAGCTCAGAGTTGAGGTGGCTACCAGTGCTGCACAAGAGCATGATGCTGGCCAGGTACACTTCTGACTCATCTTTCAGTTGCCAGCAGTCAGTTGTATGACAGCGCTGTGGCTACAATCGTATGGCCACATGGGCAATTTTATGTGATTGCTGTGGAATTTGCCACTTTGTTATTGCTGCATGGTGACTGCTTGTTGACTTGTTTCAGGCTGGTATCATGTGATTCCTTTGTATTGTGGCTATGCAGCATGATTTGTACTAACATCTGGGTCTTTGCATCAAATACCAGCTGGAGTTACACAATGCAATGCAAGCATGTAGTGTTTGTTGCTTGCATGATGATTGCATTGCTTTCGGCCGTGCTTCAAAGACCCACGCTTCATCATACACAGCATAGATCAAGAGAAACCAGCAATTTAGTGTACATTCTCTTCCCAGTTATCGTCTGTTGACTCCCCTGATGAGTGACTCCCCTAAAGTCATGAAATGTGAACTGATTGAATAGCCCTCTCATCTTGAGTGCTGGCTTGCAGGCCATGCAGGAGGCTAGCAGGGCCCACTACAGCCGCCAGCAGTCCCTAGTTGTAGACAGGCTGTTGGACAACTTGGCTTTAGAGGCTGCCACAACATACGGCGGCACTCGCAAGCCAGCTGTTGCTCAAGCCCTCAAGAAGCAACTTCACAAGGCAGCTCAGAAGCTGCCATCCCTAGCAGCAGCCTCCTCAGGGCCCCTGGTGTCTGAGCCTGAGGTGGTTGTGGTGAGGACAGCTGTCATGGAAGCAGGTGGTGGTGCAGCTGATGGAGTAGTCATGGAGGAAGCTGTGGTGAGCACAGCTGTCATGGAAGCAGATGGTGAAGCAGCTGATGGAGTAGTCATGAGGGAAGCCGTGGCAGTTGCTGTGGTAGTTGCGGCTGATGCTGAGGTTCCAGCAGAGCCCTTGTCAGATCCTATTGAGGTAGGCTGTGCGTCTGACATTGACCTACAATCATCTCATACGTTTTCTGTCTTCAACAATTTTGTCATTCTTTTTGTTGCATGCACTGTTGAAGGTCAAACTTAGGCAAGAATGCTTGCAGTCATGCACATCTGATCTGCAGTCATCACACCATAGCTGATATTTTTTGCACACATCTCCAGCATGCAGTCTGTACCTGTGACTCTGTTGCCTTTGCTACCCAGGCTGCGTCCATTGTGTTGTACCAACGAATCAAGTGCTGTGCAGTCAGCAGATTCTGACTGCAAGACTGTTACCGTTACAGGGGCCATCAGTGAGCACACCAATGAGTCAGCAGCTTCTGCAGCAGCTGCCAGAGCCGGCGCATGCAATGCCACGGCTTCATTCATTGGACTCCATCAATGCCTTGGTGTGGCCAATGTCACGGCGAGTCTCCTCAGCCGGCAGCCAAGCCAGCTCTCATCTACACCTGTATGTGGACGACGGCGGTGACCACCTCCACCTGTATGTTGACCACAGTGAGCCACAGCTGCAGCAGAGCCTGCCACCGCATCCAATGACATTCCCAAGGCTGAGGACAACAGCCTCCATCAACGCTCTGGTGTGGCCCACGTCCCGCCCTGACTCCTCCAGAAGCAGCAGCAGCCAGGCCACAGCTGTGGAGGAAGCAGCTGAGGTGGCCAGTACTGCTGCCACAGCTGCGGCACAGCACGTGCTGAGGCCACTGCCTAGCGCTGCCTCCATTGATGAGCTTCTGTGGCCTGGGGACTCCCCCATAGCACAGCATGCTGCTTTGCCTGCTCAGCGTGCTGACGTTCAAACCACAGCTGCTGGTTTGCTGCCAGTGGGACTTGCGACCGGGGCTGCTGCTGAGTTGTCTGTCAGGAGCTCAGCTACCTTCAGAGCACAGAAGCAGCAGTCACTCCTTGACAGAGCAGCCGCCAAGAGAGCGCTAGCAGCCCTGCTGGCGGCTGCTAAGGCATCACAGATCAGAGGCTGGAGCCCCAAGCAGCGTGCCCTCAGCCCCATTGCTCCTACAAAGGAAGAGGAGACAGTGGCGGCTGTGAAGGAAGAACAAGTAGCGGCACCTGGGAAGGCTGCTGTGAAGGCACTGATTGGACTCCCCTCCCTTGAAGATATTGAGGCCCTTGTGCCTCTTGAGGAGGAGAGGTGATGCTCATGCTCATGCTCTTTCTCTGTGCATGATAAGTGGCAATGCAGCAGCTTGCTAGCTTGTTGCTTCGCTGTCTGTCATAGTCAGAGCAGTCCCAGGAGAGAGCAACTTCCAATTGGGCAGTTAGTGATAAAATTGCTCAGCAAAGCCTGCCTCTTGCAATAACTAGTACATTTGGCCACCAGGTTTCGTGTGTGCCACGAATTTGTTTGACATCAAGGTCTTCGTCAAGTATAATGCTGTCCTAAATCTTTGGCATAGCATGTGAATTGTGACCACAGGGAAGCGCCTGAGGCTGCACAGCCAGCAGAAGCTGCTACAGAAGCTGCTGAGGTCCCAGAAGCACCTGCTACAGAAGCTGCTACAGAAGTTGCTGAGGTCCTGGAAGCACCTGCTGTGGAGGCTGAGCCAGTGGCAGAGGCTGTTGTTGGACCCAGCGAGGCAGACAAAGCTTTTGCTGAGCAACAGGTGACTGCTTTCTGCCGTGCTGCTGACCTTGGCTGACTGGTAGTGGCTGTTTGACTGTTGTTCTGGCATGCAATGTGACCCTGGCCCTAGAGCAAACACAAAATGAGTGGATGAAGTGATTGGATAAGTGAATGAGTGAGTGGGTGGGTGAGTTAGTGGGTGAGAGAGCTCGAGTGAGTGAGTGAGTGAGTGAGTGAGTGAGTGAGTGAGTGAGTGAGTGAGTGAGTGGGTGGGTGGGTGGGTGGGTGGGTGGGTGAGTGAGTGAGTGAGTGAGTGGATGAGTGGATGAATGAATGAATGCATGCATGCATGCATGCATGGATGGCATGCTGAGTCTCTTGTAGTCAGCCAGACAGCCAGGCACTTTAGCCTCAAGAGCAGGAAAGACAGAGGACACATCAATTGCTCTCTGGTGCTGCATGCATGCCTAATAAGTCATCTTGTTGCTTGTTCCCTGAATCAGATCTAAGCTGAGTCCCTGTGGGTTGAACAGGAGAGGGACAGCTTGGAAGTTCTGGAGGAAGCCATCCAAGCAGCTGCTCTGGAAGCTGACTTCACCTTCCCTGACGATGTGTCATCATCCAATGGGGACCAGTCACTCGTTATTGATGACATCATTGAGTCCCTGGAGAGCGATGCTCTGGAGGCTGAGCAGGAGGCTCTGGCAGTCCAAGCAGCTGAAGCAGCAGCACAGGTATGCACCGCAAAGTTTGTCAGACTGTTCATTTCCCTCTTTGTCCACTTGATCGAACTGACCACAGTCTGATTTGCAGCCTCCTCAATGCACAATCATGAAACTTGAAGTGCCATATGATAGAGTGTCAGATCGATACCAGGTACCACTTACCAGAATTCATTGCGACTAGGCTTCAGGGTGCTCTTCAGGCATAGGCCACATGAGTATGCATTGGGCATACTACTCTTCATGGTTTGGTGTTAATTGCTGACATGGTCAGACATCATTGTCTGCCTTGCAAATGAACATACTGGCCACTGCAAAGCCTGGAATCTGCTGGTATACAGCTTTGTAGCGCACGCCATTCCTTGCAGCAGCCTGTCATTTACTGGGAGGTATCTGCTCATCTGAGTGTTCAAATTCTTGAGGCAGGACATATGGGCAGATCAACAAATACATCACAGAGCCAAGCAAAGCTGTATGGTCTTGTTACACAGTGTGCTACATGATGTCACAAGCTCATCACATGTATCCTGTACATTTTCACATGAGTGCTATTGCTTGCTCGTTGTAGCTGTGTTTCAGGAATCTTAGAAGGAAAGCTGGTGCTGCAGGCCAAACAACAGGCTGAAGAAGATGCAAGGGCAGCTGAGAGAGCTCAGCAACAGGCACAGGCTGCCATCAAAGCCCAAGAAGAGGCAAGGGCAGCACGTCAGGCTGAGGAAGAGGCACAGGCCATCCTCTCAGCCAAAGAAGAGGCAAGAGCAGCACGTCAGGCTGAAAAAGAGGCACAGGCAGCTCTGAAAGCTGAGCAGCAAGCAAGAGCAGCTCTGCAAGCTGAGATGGAGGCTCAGAGTGCACTCAGGGCTGAGGAGGCAGCCAGGGCAGCTCGTCAGGCTGAAGAAGAAGCAATGGCTGCACAGCAAGCCAAAGCGCAAGCTGAGGTAAGCATGCTTGGCTATCACTATGTCACTTGTTACCATATTTGCTTCTGCATCACATTTGTTAAGATCCTTGCGGCATGCATAGCTGTGATTAGCAGCGTCATTTTTGGAAGCAGCAAAGCTTTGTGGCTTGTGGCTTCAAGTTGTGTGATGCTCTGTAACATGTTGTCATGGTTCCTGATCTCAGCGCGCACCATCCTGTGTTGCTGTCAGCATCATAGCAGGTGGAGATGATTGTCGACATAACAATGATTGCCAAGCCTGCCTTTGGAAGTCAACTGTTGCAAGTGCAAGGGAGTGCAGGACATGGTCATTTCTTGGGGCCATATCTGTTATCGTCCCTGCATTGTACAAGTGACTGCATGGGAAGTAGAATGAAGCACAGGTGAAAGCTTGGTGGTGTTCACAGAAGATCTAGCACTGATGGTTCTCAATGGCAGGCCAAGATTGTCAGGCATTGATTGGTGTTACTGTAGGCTGCTAGGCAGGCTGAAGCAGAAGCAAGGGCAGCTCGCCAGGCTGAAGAGGAAGCACAGGCTGCCATCAAGGCTGAAGAAGAAGCAGAGGCCACTGTAGCACAGATTGTGGAGGAGGCAGAGGCAGCAGCAATTCAGGCTGAAGAAGAGGCAAAGGCAGAAGCCCTCAGAGCAGAAGAAGAAGCAGAGGCAGCAGCAATCCAGGCTGAAGAAGAGGCAAAGGCAGCTGCACTGAAGGCTGAGCAGGAAGCACAGGCAGCTCGGCAGGCTGAAGAAGAGGCACAGGCCGCTGCCCTCAAGGCCGAAGAAGAGGCTCAGGCAGCTGTTCTCAGGGCTGAAAAAGAGGCAAGGGCTGCTGCTGAGATGGAGGCCTGGGCTGCTGGCCTCAAGGCTCAGGAAGAAGCCAGGGTGGCTGCATTGAAGGCAGAAGAAGATGTGAGGGCGGCCCGTCAGGCTGAAGAAGATGCCAAGGCTCTTGCTGCTGTGGTCTTGGCAGAGCGGGAAAGCACTCGATCTGCAAGCAAACACCAGGAGGACTTTGCTGCACTGATTGATCAGCAACAGACTGTCATGACCCGCAAACCTCGACCTTCAACAGGTATCTGTTGCTGACTGGCCTTGCAAAACATGCTGTTTTGCTTATTGATCTGGATTAAACTGCACTTTCAGCATGTACTGCTTGTCAGCAAAATGCTTGACTGCTTCCATGTACAAGCATGTGCGCTAGCATTTCCATGCTTTGCCATGCTGATGTTGTGGCCGGGCGACTTGGTGCTTGCCTTTTGGGATGTCCTCCTCACCCTCCTGTCGTCCTGTAGCATCCAAGGCGCTTCCTATCATTAGAGAGGAGGACGGCGCCGAAGTTGCACAGCGGTCCAAAACGCCAACAGGCAAGGAAAAGCTGGCGGAGGACTACCCTGGTCTTGAGCCTGCTTTCTCCCCTCTGGAGCCTTTGTTCAAGTTCAAAGGTCAGGGCTTGATGCATGAAGACAGCTCGGCGGGCACTATTCGGGCAGCGCCTGGTATGGCTGAGGTGGCGGTCTACAACATGGCTCAGGAGGGAAGTTTCATGCCGACACCGCTCGGCGCCGCCGTGAGCATCAGCCCGCGTAGCAGGCTGGGTCGCACGCGGTCTTCCCTTGGACCTGGTGAGGTAGATCGTGCCCTCCTGCGTGGGGGAAGCCCTGATCAGCTGGGAAGCCAGGCTTCCTTTGGGTACGCAGATGGTCGCGCCTTCTCTTCCATCAACCGGACGCAATCAACATTCGACTATTCGGATCCCGCCACCCAGTCTCTGATGCAGCGCACTGGCTCTTCCGTTGCTCAGTATGATGCACAGGTAAGCCATGAGCAGTGCACTTCCTGCCTGCTACATGATCACCACGTTGCAGCATGGCTACACATCTTCACTTGAGCACAGCAATGGACAATGTGATTTGCTATGTTCATCAGTGGGATTTCATTGATCACGTATAAGCCATCATGCTGTCTCTGTCTCTCTTTACTGCATCATGCCTCTTTCATGACAGCTTGCAAGAAGTCACTTGTCAAAAAGGATATGCTTACCCAAGGATGACATAATGACCTTACTCCCAAGGGCATCATTGCTGGCTCTTGCTGGCAGAAGCTTGTAACTTTCTTCTTCTTCTTTTGCTTCAGGGCAACCTGGTTGGGGATGCTCCAGAGCCTCAAGCGCTACAGTGGGCAGCCAGAAACCCTTGGTTTGGGACGGACTCTGAGATGACATATTATGCATATGAGGTGCATGATCATCTGATTGAGGCGGAGGGTTATGACCCTAACAGCAAGGAGTATTATGAACAGATTGGCCTGCGTGTGGCAGCACAATTTCCTGAGAGGTAACTGCAGGTTTCCATTAGAGTTGCTTGTGCTGATAATCGGACATGGCAGGCAATCACTTCATTTTCGTGAGACATCATCGTGCACAAATTCATTGCAGACTGCTCTTGTTGCCCATGTTGCCAGCCAGTGCGTCAAAGCATGTAGCATGGTGTATCAATTGCTTTGGCAGCCACATCAATCCTCTATGCACGACCTTGGAACCACACACCAAGTCAAGCTGTATGCTTGTCAATGCTCAAGATGACCTCAAGACCTTGCACACTGCAAATCCACTTCTCAGCGCATCAGATCACAGCCAACACCATATGCACGTACCTAGCTCATCATGAGCTGGAAAGCGTAATCATCATCATATTGTTATTATCATTATTGTTATTATGATTGTTGTTATTATTATCTCTGTTATTATGATGGTTGTTATTATTGTTATTATATTGTTATTATTATCGTTAATGTTGTTGTCATTATTATCATCGTTATCATATGCTGCTGCAGGTATGCAGAGCGGTCTGTCCAGCCAACCCCACGTCTGAGTGACGTCCCACCAGTTGTCACATCCAGTCTGCGTCAAATGTCCACCTCCAAGTCAGGCCGCATCTCACCCTTTGATGGCTCCTCCACCCTCCCGACTGGGGGCCGCCCCCTCACCCCCCCAACAGCTGCTGCTGCTGAAGCTGCTGTGGAGACTGCTACTGTCAGTAGTGCTGTAGTCAAGCGGACTGTAACCAGTGCGTCATCATCTGGCACTAGTAGTAGCTACACTAGCAGCAGCTATACCAGTGCCAGTGGAAGTGGCGGTGGCAGTGGCAGTGGCAGTGGCAGTGGCAGTAGCAGCAGTTACACCAGGAGCAGCAGCAGTGGTAGCTATGTGACTGGGATTGGGTCAGGTAAGACTTGCACAAACAAGCTTCCAAGTATGACTGTCCATAGTGGATGTGTCATCTGTGGCCTTGACACATGGACTGGTCGCATGCGTCTTGCATGTGCTAATGCATGATTGGCAAGACATGTGGTGACACACAAATCAGAAAAGGAACCAGAAGATGGACTAAAGCAGGAGTCAGCAGCTGTTTGCAAGTTTGCTTGCACTTCCTTGTACTTGCTGTGGCCACACTAGCAGCAGCAAGGGCCCCTGCGTAATCATGCATCATGCATCCTTCCCCCCTTGAAGCATGTACAAACAATCTCTGGAATCCAGAAAGGCTGCACAGGTCGCAAAGATACGCCCAGTCTGTACACACATCCAACAGCCTTGACCTACAGCAGCGCTTGCATGTGATCAGCATGCCTTCCCAGCCTGACTGTTGAACGCCTTGAACCTTCAGTGCTTAGTGTGTATTTTCGTCCCAGTTATTGTCTGTTGACTCCCCTGATGAGTCCTCAAGACAAGAAATGTAAAGTGAGTGGTTGATTGTTGACATGCAGGCAGTGGTAGCGAGTCTCGGTCTGTTTCTGGTGATGGGAGCGGCAGTGCAAGTGGCAGTGCAAGTGCGTCAACCAGTCGCACCACCTCAGCAAGGGCGTCCTCTCGCTCTGCCTCATTCTCAGGTAACCTCCCCCTTTTGCCCATTGCTGCTGCCTTTTGTGGCATGGGCTGGGGCCTTGCCTTTTGCCCACTGCTGCTGCCTTTTGTGACATGGGCTGTGGCCCTCACCGCTGCTTGTGTTGTGTGTCAGTAAACCCAGTCTGTTTCTGCCGTTTGAGAGTTGACCATGTCCCACATGAGTGTATGCTGTGCCCGTTGCGCACTTGAAGCCTGTGTGGCAGAGACCATACACAACATCTGAGTGACCTTGCAACGCGATGACGACGCAGCACAACACAACAATATGCCAGTCACTTTTTGACCATGCAAGCTGATGTGGTTACCAGATTCATCAGAGAAAAGCAAGCCACGCAGCATCTCAATCAAGCCTTGCCAAGCAGTGAGAGGTCTTGGCTCTAAAGCCTGTTGTCCTGAAATCCAAAGCTTACAAACAGTTGAAGCTTTTCATTACAAGTATAACAAAGAGTAACAATGTACCTTTGATTCTGGTGCAGGCAGTGGCAGTGCATCTGGATCACGCAGCACCTACACTCAGTCAGGCACCGCCTCTGACAGCCGCACCATAAGTGCGAGCAGCTACAGCAGTGCTAGGAGTGGCAGCAGCTACACTAGCTACACCACTGACAGCAGGCCGGTCACTGCAAGGCTGCCTGCCATCGCTGGTGCACAGCCCAAGGGTGCAGCGGTGGTCAAGAGTGATGTTGTTGTCAAGAGTGTTGTGGTGAAGCAAAGTCAGGTGGTTGCAAAGGGCAGCAAGCAGCGGCCTGACTCTGCCACCTCATCTGGGTCTGAGTCTGGGAGTGACAGCAGCTACAGCAGTGGAAGCAGCTATAGCAGGTGAAGCATAAATCCTCATTGGAAGCATGTGCTTGCTTGAGTGCTAGGAATTGGAAGCATTGGCTCAGATGCGGGATGGAATTTGGGTTTTGACGTAGCTGCGTACATATGGTTGAAGTCGATGTGTTGCTGTACACTTTGGCTTCTGCAACACAGCATCAGCTTTGCCAGACACAAGTCTGAAGTTTTAGTTAGGGATTTCATGCACCTCCTAGCTCATGTTCTGAGATTTCTTTTCTGTGTTGTAGGTCTGATAGCTACACCAGTCGCAGCAGCTCAAGACCCAATGAGTTGCCCAAGCTGCCCAACCTGCCTGCCACTCGCCAGAAGGCTGAAGCCTACCAAAACGGCAAGGCAGCATCTGCTGCAGCCGCTGGCAAGCCTGTCAACAAGAAGATGGTTGTTGCTGGCACTGTCACCAAGTCGTCACGGGTTGCTTCAAGAGCCGCGTCTGACTCTGGTAGCAGCAGTAGCAGCTATACTAGTGGGAGCACCTCGAGGAGCAATACAGCACGCAGCAGCAAGCTGCCAGCAATTGCTGCCTCCAAAGGTGCAGGCAGGCAGTCGGTGAAGCCTGGTGCTACTTCTGTACAGCAGCAGACTGAAGTCATGCGGTCTAATTTGCAGCAAAGCAGAGTTGCAACCAGCCAGGAGCAGGCTAGGATTAAGAACACAATTCAGCAACAACTTCAGCCAGGCAGAATGCTATTCTAAGTTTAGCATTTGGCACATGTGCCTGCAGTGTTTGCTGATTATCTCAGCATGGAAGCTTGTACTAAGACTGACATGACACTCCTCTTTTTTTTGTGCTTTCGATCATGTAAATAGTGCCTCACGCAATTGCATCACTGTCAATGTGGTACATCTGACCATCGCAATGCCAAATTATAATTACAATGTAGTCACAGCGAATTGATAGATGATATGGCCGTCAACAACTCTAACGTCAGGGTGGCAATCATTAAGACGGCCATGCCTGTCATTGGAATTGGCTGCTGGACGTCCAGACTGGTCGTTGCTTTTGGGATTGACAACATCACAATACTTTCATGGCATAGGGCTACAGTAGCAAATTTAATTGATATCTGTGGAAGTCCTCACATTGACTTTCCCATCCTACTGGCAGGCCGAAAGGCCTTGTTGTTTGCAATGACTCATCTTACTGTTGTCACTGAAGCATACTGGGTTGCGCTCGCTGCAAAAGAACATCACACGTCAACCACATGTGTGTTTGACAATATAAGCTTACCATGCCAGATACAGAGGGTTCAGCTACTGCATGGCAGCCATTGCATGCTGGAATACTGCGACTCACGAAGGACTCACGCAAAAGCATGAAACACATCTTAGTGGCGTAGTCTGCATCTGCAGGCATGCTGGGTGAGCGGAGACATGATGTGACATATGCTTTATTGGATATACAAAAAAGTCTGGAGAACTTGCAGATCATGCATCTTACCATCTGCTGCTGCAGCGCCAAGACTTGAGCCTTCTGCTCAGGTGGCAGACCCTCAATCTGAGCTGGTGAGAGCTGCATGATCTGCTGAAGCAGCACTGCATACCAGACAGAAGGACACATTATGACTGTATCCACACTAGGTGTACAGTTGCTGTCCCTATCCAGTCACTATGACATGCAGATTGGAAAGCCCTGGATCTAGCGTGCAGCATCAAAGCAGACAATAGTGTCCAGACAACGCATGTGCTTATCCACCGTTGAGCGAATGCTGTTGTTGCAAGCTGAACATTTCTAGAGCGTTATGGGCAGGAAGCAGCTGTGTATCATGGCCTTTGGCATAGCGACCACTATGTTGCATGTACAGTCTGTTACAAAGCATTTGATATGTGGACACAGCTGTACACACAGCAACTATGTCTATTGTGCAATGCACAACTCATGGCCAAGCAGTGTTTGGGAAGCTCAACTCTTGACAAGGACAAGCTGATTGGGGTCTGGTCAGGTGACGCCAGACAGCTGATGCATGTGTCTTATTAGTAAGTGCTCAAACCGTGGGTGCATGGACGCTGACTCACCTTTCTGTTGCTCAGCAGGCAGGTTGGCAGCTGCATTCTGCTGAGGCTGGGCTTGCGGCTGAGGCTGTTGCTGAGGGATTTGCTGTGCAGGGCGAGGCTGGCCTTGCTGGCGGGGGTCACTGCCACGCATCCTGGGATCATGGGGGCGCCTTGCTGCTTGCCCCGGGCCTGGCCCTGGCCCTGGCATGGGCTGTCCAGCCTACAAAGTAATGAACATTGTCCTGATCGCTATCAACAAGACTGTTGGCAAGGTGCTTGCTCAGCTTGCATGTAAACAAGCTGCATGTTGGCATAGGTTGAGCGGCTTTGTACATGTTGCTCCTGATGAATCAGGTATTGCATCTGCAGATGTGCAAGCTTAATAGGACGTCAGCCTGAGGCTGCGGCCACAGTGTCATGGTTTGCACTCATTGTTCATTGAACACTAGTAACCCACACCTGTCCAGCTGGCGGGGCTTGCTGCATGGGTGGCCCATATTGCTGCCCAGGTGCACCTGACTGCACTGTGGCTGCAGGGCGCGGCCCTGGGGCTCCTTGACCTCGCCCTGAAGAAGGACACTGTTGCTTCAGCAAACTGACAATGCAAAGCAGCAGAGCATACAGTGTTCCCTTGCACAGTGTGCCATGCAACTTCTCAGCCATGCAACAATCACTGATCAGATATGCAATATTTGCTTAGCTTGCCAACGGTCTTACTTGAGGGGTCCTGTGATTGGGTCCAGACAACATTTGCAATGACAGGCACACGACCTTATGTTCAACCAGATACACTTTGCATATTTGTTTGACTTTGTAGGGGGTAAGCTTTACCTGGCATGGCTGCCATAGGCTGCCCATGGGGGTTACGCAGGGGCTGGGGCGCCCCCGGGAGACCCTGCTGAGGAGGCCCTTGCATATCTTGAGGTGGGTACTGCACATTGGCATTAGGAGGAACTTGCTGAGGCCTCATAGCAGCATGCTGCTGCTGCTGCTGCTGCTGCTGTGGGACTTGAGGTGGTTGATAATGTTGCTGCTGCTGCTGCGGCTGCTGCTGAGGAGCTGGTCCAGGCATGGGGACTGGCTGCTGCTGGGGGGGTCCCTGGGGAAGAGCTTGGGGTGGGGTTGCATCTGATGATAGTGGGTTTTTCAGCATGCCGAGCAGGATTTGAGCTTGGAAGAGAGCGCGGGTCAAGGAGGGATTGGTGACCAAGATCTGGCGTGCCTGTTGCTGGTTCTGCTGGATGAGACCTTTCATCTGGGCCATGATGTCATACAGGGCTGCGCGAGGCATTTTGGAGAGGGCGTCTGTGATCTGGTCTTGGCCTGGACCAAGATTTGTTGAGCCCACGGCTGCTGCCATGCCTTGAGCAGCATGGGCTGCTTCTGTAGCAGTCACTATATGCGCCTGAAACATCAGAATGTCTATGTAAACATGGACTGAAAGCATGTTTGAGCAGAAGAGAGGCAACATGAGTGCTGCATCTTCGATGAACACCACCGATGCTTGCTTACCTGAGACTTGCTCTGTGGTTTCTCGGTGGCCTCTGCAGTGCAAACATGAAGTCAGTCAGCTAAGTATCCTGATTGCAACAAAGGTACGCATTGCAATGTGTGAAGGCAACGTACTTCTATCACCCTTTTCGTTGCTTGCGTCTGTGCAGTCTACCCTAAGATGCCTGCCATTGACTTCATGCCCAGCCAGATTGCGAATGGCACTCTGAGCTGTATCTTTGTCATAGTATTCACAGAAGCCAAATCCTTTCTGTCTTCCAGTCTCTCTATCTGTCACCAGCCTGTATATGTGCAGGCAGGCAATCTTTTCTCAGGATATACAGCTAAAGAGCGCAACAGCAACATGCCTCATTTGTCAAACACAAACAGGGAGTACCTGAAGTATTTGACTGGCCCTACTTCTGAAAAGATCTCAGTGAGCATCTCTTCGGTGACACCATATGGTATGTTTCCAACTGCAGGCAACAGAACACTCAGACTTTGAGTGACACCTTCAGCTCGTTACTTTTCAGCCTGGTTACCATTGCAGCATGCGTACCGAACACAGTGTGCTCTGGATTGCGACTGCTGGCGTGTGCACTCATGACGGCGGAAGACAGCGGTGGCGCATGCACTGCTGATCACACAGGACTAAATCTAGTCAGCGTCGGTTCCGCCGCGTCCAAGGTATGACGTCAAGCAAGGTTGCAAATCATATATGTTGCACACAAATCCAGTTGGCTTGGAGAGAACAGCAATGCTACTGCAACGGTAAGGGAGGAGACTGCTATCAAAGCTGCAAAGGCGCTACGGAAAAGAAATTAACGGGATAATGCACACAACTTCCCCAGCGGTCAAATCCTCAAACAGGACACAAGCTACAGAGCTGATAACAGCATCTCCTCCCTTTCTGTTTGCGCGAACGTGTTTTCGGTCAACAGAACGAGCTGCAGATGATCCCCCTGCCCTGAGAGCTGCCAGAGCCTGGACCGGTGCTGAGTGGTGCTCAGTTACACAGGTGGTCAGCTCGTCCTTCGCGGGTGCGTCCCATGACTTGCGCATGGAGACTACCTATTCGTGAAGCTCGACAGATGCTGCGGGGCTGTAGCTGCAGAACCACGGCTAACTTAAGCACTTTGTTGTTCGCAGATCATTCAGCATGGACTTCTTCAAGCGCTATTCAGAGGCCGCGCAAGCTCAAGCAAAGCTCGCAGCGTCGTCAGCCAGCAAGTTGGCAGAACAGCTCGGCGATCAGACCAAAGTGCTCGCTGAGCAGGCCAGCACTTTCGGCAAGGCTACTGCAGAGCAGGCTCAGCAAAGGCTCAAGGACCTGCACCTCTCAGAGCACCTTGATAAATTGGCGGCTAATCAGCATCAGCAGCAGGAGCAAGGCAAAGCCCCTTCGCTCTCAGAGTTGCGCCAGTACGGCATCACTCCAGAGTTCAAGGATTTCGTCAGATCTCTGACGTATAGCACATTCAGAGACTACCCCATGGATGAGCTGGATATGACAGAGTCTGCCAGCACAGATCGTGACATGCACTACCTCCTGCCATGGCAAGAGCGCCATGCCATGCTCGTGGTTCAGTCAGTCAAGGAGATAAATGAGCTGCGCTTCGTTCTATGTCCAAAACGAATGACAGACGAGCAATTCTGGAAGATCTACTTCAACCTTACCAAGAAGCAGCTACCAGAAGCTGCCTTTGACCCAAGCTTTGTGCCTGAGCCCCCAGCAAAGCAGACAGCAGCCACAAACCCCCTCAGTGGCTTTGACCTGCAAGGCAAGGTCCAGCAGCTGTCCACTGCTGCTAGGCATCTTAGTGAGGAGACCACAGCCCGCCTCAGATCAGCAGCGGGTGGCTTGACTTCAGCGCAGTCCCCAAAATCTGTGCCTAGTCAGGCCAGTCCCAGGTATGCTGATGACCTAGGGGAGCTTGCATCCAGAGGCCTACATGACAAGGATGCTGCCACTGCCACCTCATCCTTGTCAGCCCAGCAGGGCACAGATGCATCAGTCACTTCCAGGGACGCTCTTGCCCTAGACCAGGATCTAGATGAGTATCTGAAGGATGGCAAGGAGTCTGGCAATGGCAATGGGCATGATGGTGATCACACTGCCTCTGATGAGGAGGAAGGCAATGATGACTTTGACAAGTACATCAATGAGTTGGAGCAGGGCGGTGAGCATGAGGATGATCACACTGCAGAGGACGATGCAGAGAGCAGTGGGGAGGAGTTAGATATAGATGAGTACATGAAAGACCTGCAGGCTGAGGAAACCAAGAGTGGCAAGAGTTAGCCAAGTGTGTGTTGTACAACACTGACTTACTATAGCTTGTACAAATAGCCTATAATGCCCCCTCATCCAATGCCCTGAAACGGTGACTCCCAATTGAAGATAGGTTTGTGCCAGAATGACATGTACATTAGCAGCAGTGTTCTCATTACAACTTGTGCCACCTGAGTGAGCAGTGTCAATGCCTGATCAGAGTCTTGAATTAATGGCATTAGCATGTTTGATTTTACTTGCACCATTACCATTTTGCCTCAAGCATGAACCCAGCCTTACACTCGTCTTCATTCAACTTGATCCCATTGTCCATTGATTGCAACATCTATGTCTCTCTGCGCACACGTGGTTGGCGGTTGCAACTTGCAAGTTAATTGACTCAACACTTTGCCGTTACAACAAAGTGTGTTCATGCAGCCTATGCATTAGTCTCAAAAAGTTTCTGCAGGCCTTTCAATTATAATAAAAAAGAGGCGTCTCACACAAGCACCAGCTCAATCCATCACAGGGTGTCCATAAACTTACGTTTATGGAGATATGCAAGGGATATGCAAGCGTCTGGTGTCAGGCAAGTTTTGACACCAGACGCCAGTCCAAACGCAGATATCTCATCAATGCTCGCTGGCAGGCAACTGACACAAGTGTTTGCGGTGCTGCTGGGCAGGCCATCCAGCATCTGATGAGTAATACTGGGGCCGTTGTCATTTGAAACGTGATTGCATGGTTGTCACAGTGATGATGTCAGTGAAAGCATATATGCTAGTACATACTGCTGACATTGGAAAAAACTACATTGACGCCGCTGCGAAATTAAGGAGGTGGCGCATTTGAGCACAGCCATCTCAGCTGCAGACTGATAGCTGTCAGCAGGCATCGACAGACGCATGGACAAAGGGAATATGTGATCCAACTGCATCCCTGCTGAAAGGAAAATGTCAGGAGTCCCTTGCTCTAGGAAGCACAGCGGAGGGCAGGTGCTCAGAGTAAACAAAGACAGGCACTCGTAGCAGCCCAGGAACAAGTGACTTTGTGATGTTTGCGAAAGACTCAGATTGGCAAGTCTTGAAACAGCTGCAAACCTGTAGTAGTGATCACTGACAAATCTTTGGCATAGATAGTATGCTGATCTGCTTGGAAGGACTTGAGTACAGATGTCACCCATCAATTAGCATGCTGTTGCTGTCTGAGCACATGATGTAACATACCAACAATGCTAACAGCAGTGTTTACAGCTGAATCAGATACAGATTGCGCTCTGATATAACTGCAACTTGTCACCCATTTGTTTCGGTCACTCAGCACCCATGCTGCGTTACACAATGCTTCTGGCACGAGGTTGCTGAGGAGTATGATGACATACCACGGATTTGGCATGGGCAGACAGAAGCGCCGGGGTTATTGCATATTATTGCAGTCTCACACAATTGAACCTGTAGACACTTGAATCCATTATTGCGTTCACCAGTACGACACGTACGAGTTGTACAGTAGGTACTGCTCAATGCACTCGTAATTCTTGAGCATCTCGGAGTTGGGAGCGCGGCCCCCCATCTTCTGTCCCAAAAGCTCTGCCCTGAGCTCCTTAAAGGCAGCCTCGTCGATTTCCAAGTGAGCTGGGGGTGGCTATTTGTCGAACAACTCATCTGTGAAGATATACGTTGGTTCCGACACCTGGTCCCCTGATAAAGAACTCGTTGCTTGAGGGACGGCCTGATCTGCAGCCTGTTCTGACTGTTGAGTGTGACCAGTCATTCTTCCTCTTTGCAGCTAGAACGCAAATGAAAACTGGCAGACTTTCAGCACCTCCGACATCCATGTCGCGGCTACAAAGTTCTGGCATGTCTGTGCGCTGATTTCCGGCGCAACTCAGCAAGTAGCCGACTCAGGACCAGATCATAACCGTTACTAATCATAGCAATTACTAATCAGGGATCTGAACTGCACTTCCCGAACTGTTGTTAGCCAGGATTGATCATACCAACGGCATCGGACGTGCAACACATTGGCCACGGCGACTTTTCAACAGCAATCATTGCAAATTGTGAGCCTGGGTGACGTCGGCGTGAAACACAACAGGGCGGTCTGACAGGCACATGCCGGTGGATCCCGCACGCGACTCTACTGTGTTCCAATCCATCCTGACGCACCTCATGCTGACGCATATCGATGGCAACCTATAATTTGCACAGCTCGTGACAGTCGTATATGGGGCTCCGGCAGAATCTAGAAGACTTTGCTCGTGACTTTTGCACTCGCATCGATGGCGCGACTGAGCTCGTCCAAAATGTTTTCACACGGATACGTCAGCCAACCCCACGACTTCCTACACAAAATTTTCGTGGCAAGGTGCTGCGTATTTACGTGCCCTTAGGGCATATCTGCTTTATCTAGTTGTGAGGTGGGCTGACAAGCATCCTGAGTGCTGCAGGTTTGCATCATAACTGGAGGCAACGCTGGAGTAGGGCAGGCCACAGCAGAAGCAATGGTGGCCAGAGGAGCACGAGTGATCATTGCTTGCAGAGATGAAGGTCGTGCTCGTGCAGCTGCAGAGGTGACTAAGTATTTATAGCACACAACAAGCATACACTGCTGATGAAGTAGCAGGCCGGGCACAGTGCATATGGTGTGCAGTCTGTGACCAACCATAACGACCTGATGCAGGCACTGAGTACGACTACGACCCAGGAGGGCTGTGAGGGCTACCCTGTGGAAGTTGGGTCATTGGATTTAGCCTCCCTGGACAGTGTCAGATCCTTTGCAAGCAGCTTCGATGCACGTGGCCTGCCTTTGGCGCTGCTCATCTGCAATGCTGGCATCATGGCACCACCCAAGAGGCTTCTCACCAAGGATGGTTTTGAACAGCAGTTCCAGGTAGGCCAACAAACCTGATAAGTTTTTGTCACCCTAAATTTGTAACCTTAAAGACATGCCTAAGACGTGCCTTGCAGAAGCTGGCTGCATACTTACTGTAGCATGACAAAATCATCATCTTTTTGTGTCAACTCTGTTCTCAGGACCAGGCAGGCGTGCCTGGCACCAGAACAGACCTGCAGAAAGCTTCCTCGATGGCTTTGCACGCATGCTCACTCACAAGTCCGATTCATTGATGATTTTCGCATTCACCGGAAATGTAGAGTTCACTGCTGTGCTCTTTGTCATCTTTGGCTAAGCCTGGAGTTAGATGATTTTCATGAATTTGTACCACTGCTGAAACCAGCAGACATCACTTGCTTGTAAATGGTGTGATCGACGGCTGCACAGTGTGCACTTTCAAGTGATGCTCTACGTGGCTTGTGCAGGTAAACTATCTAGGCCATTGGATGCTCACGCATCTGCTCTTGGCTGGTCAACAAAGACAGCGTGCAAACAGCAGTGTTCACAGGAACAGCAACAGACATCAAGACAGTACTGCTGACTCGCACCCTCAACACCAGCATCAACCTCACAGCGTGAGCCGAGCTGCTCAGAACAGTCAGCAAAGCATTCAGCAACACAGCCATGGGCAACCAAATGATGTTTCTGATGGAACCAGAGTAGTAATGCTGACATCCTTAACATACAAGGCAGGCAGGATCAAGTTTGATGATCTGAGAGGCGAGCGCAGCTACAGCGGCTTCCACCGCTATGCAGATTCCAAGCTGGCTGAACTGCTAGCTGTCAAGGAGTTTGCTGAACGCATGGACAGGTATGCCTTGAATGAAGTCACCTGTTTTCAGGTTCTGAAAGGCTAGCAGTGTCATAACACTGTGAGCTATAGCAACAACAAGCCATCTTGCCTCCCTGTGTGGGGCGTCAATTCCGAATGCAGGGGACACTTTTCTTGCTTTGCATATTCTAGATTGAGTGTCTGTGATCATGAACATCTGCTGCGCTGTGCACAGCATCTCATGTTCTAGACTCAGCTGGTGTCCTGAGTTGCCACAGCTGCAGAATTGTACCGCTCAGCCTGTCTGCCTGATGGCTCTGCTGTACCCCAAACAGCCCAAACATTGCCTATATCACCCCACTTTGACAAGCTGCATAGCTTCTTCCAACCGAAGGACACTCATTGAAGTTGATGATTGTCTATAAAATTTGATTCAGATACAGGATACAGGAACTGACAACCCTGGTACCTCTGTACAACTTTTGAGTTGAGTGAAGATGGCAATTCTTCTCTCCCCTTGGCAAGCAAGCCGTCAGGTCAAACCGCAACAAGCATTACACTGAGTTGCTGTGGTGCAGGAGTCCAAATCCAGGCCCCAGAAACACCATTGTGGCAGTGCATCCTGGCCTGCTGAGGACAGAGCTTGCAAGGAAGTGGCTGCACAACGACTACTGCCCAAATCTGCTGCAGCCTATCTGCAGCCCTGTCATCAATTTCTTATTCAACAAGACATTCCTGCCGCCATCGTACGCTGTTCAGGCAGTGCTACAAGCAGCCACAGCTCCTGCCAGTAAAGTAGGTGTTTCGGGCATTCCTCAAGCTGTATTGGTATTCAATGCAGCCTGTTGCAAGCAGCAGCAGCTGCAGACCACCGCGCACTGCAATGTAGTCTTATCACTCTGTCTGCTTAGAGGAGAGAGAAGCATTGCATTCTGGCATAGCATGTGTGTCAGGATGCATATGCATCCCAAAACAATGTCTTGCTGTATAGAAACATACGGGGCATGATGCCGTGTAATGCGCAGTGCTTGTGGAAGGTGAGTACAAAGTGATAAAATGCATGCTGCGTCACAGGTGCATGGGCAGTACATAGCACGTAACAGGGTGACTGTTCCAGCAAAACATGCACAAGATGGCGTCACGGCCAGGAGGCTGTGGGATGTCAGCTGTCAGCTCACTGGCATTAAACCTGATGTGCTGTGATGCAATCTTTGAAGCAGAGCCGCTAGTAGTGTGAGTAGCACACTCAGGCCATACAGCCAACATTATGGTCGCATTTGACCATATGATAGCAACTGTTTGTGCACAAGAAAGGAAATGAGGCAAAGAGTTTGATGGTGATGGGCTGTTGGGCAACAGAGAGTCTGTCTTGATGCTTAGAGGAGAGAGCCATTTCAATGGACAAACTGCAAGCATGATGTAGAGCTGATTCAAGGACGACATTGCAAGGCACAAACGTGTTGAATGACACACCACCTCAGGCTGGTTTAATGGGCTTCTGAAATCTGTGTCGCAGCTCAGCATTTTGAGCATGTAACTCTGCAAGTTTGGATACCAAAGCCTGCTTCTGAGACATCATTTGATTCTGCACTTCCTGCACAGTTAATCAAAGAGCTGCAGCCCTTTTGAACCTTGACCAGCATAGCGCAACACAAGCAGGAGTAGCTTAAGCCTTGCCAAGCACATCCGACCCATATGCTAATGTGTGATGACAGCAGTAGACTGTACAAATGTAATGACATAGCCATGTACTTGACCAAGAAGAGAGCTCTGAGCAGCAAGTCATGCATAGATGCACCTGACGATGCAACCCATATGCAGTCCATCTGTATGCTGTCTTGTGATATTGAGACACTTGCACAATCCAGGCCCATCAGTAGCCCCCAGGATTACAAAGATTAGCATCATCACCTTCAGGTCCAGGTCCTGCTGTGCTTCACTGGCAATCTGAGCCTGCCTGGAGCTGTCATCCAGACTGGTGAGCGCCTCCTCAGCAGCTCGCTGTACCTGGGCTTGCTGCAGTAGAGCCAGGATGTGCATGTCTCCCACATCCTGAGCACAAAAGCAGGGAACTTGCATAATCAGAAACAAAAAATCAACATCTGCGTGTCTCCTATACTCTGAGTACCAACTCAAGGCATATGCACAACCAGAGACAAAGAGACAGTACGCCTGATTGAGGTACAGATGTGGAGGTTCCTGGTGCAATGCAGTGTGGGATAGATGTCAGCATTCAGGACATTGCATGTTGCACAGCCATTGCGCTGAATGAGGGTCGTTTAGCTTTAGGCAGGATGCTTGCTTTCAAGGCACCTTGTACCTGTGCTACCGCTAGGGGAGTGACTCCATGTGCGTTGGTGCGATCTAAATCTGCCCCTCTGGACAGCAAGATCTGCACTGCAGCAGATCTCCGCTGCTTGATTGCTGCAGAAAGCGCTGTGGTGCCTGCATCTCTGTAGACTATTGAGACCAGGCACTGTGAGGACAAAAGCGATCGTAATACAACTTGAAGCGCACCGGAAGCAGTTTCATAATCCATTGTGGCCCCCTTCTCCAGCAAGAGCAGCAAAGTATCGATGTCACCCTGTGCACTGGCTGCAAGCAAGGCTGTGCCCCTGCTAGTTTCCAGGTCAATGCCTGCCCCATGCCTCAGCAACTCGCAAATGCAATCAGCATCACCCAGAGCAGTGGCTGCCCTCAATGCTGTATTGCCACTCTGCAATAGAGCACTGCAGCTCAGAAACTAGACAGGCTTCGTTGCCGGAAGCGGTTTTGCCCAGGCGTACTACTGTCTGAGCGTCTGGATGTCCCTTCGCCAACAAAAGCTGCAGCTCCTCCAGCTGTCCGGCCTCAGCGGCAGCTACAAGAGCACTTGCAAAGACATCCGTTCTGAGACTTCGTATCGACGGCATACTCTGAGCAGCTCCAGAACCAAATGGGGCTGTCCCGTATATACTGCTGCGCTTCAACAATCGGTTTTGGTCCTGTGTAAGTGCACAAAGATCACTGCTCAGACTAGCATCTGGATGTGCGTGTGTACCGGTACCAGGCAGTCCACTCATTCATTTTGTTTCATTTTATAACTTACAGTCTGGGGTACACTCTATAAATCGACAGCTTACTCCATGGAAGCCAGTTCACTCCCCTGCTGATCACTACAAGCTGGTAGATCCCAATGGGACCTTGCAAGCTATCATGCCCTCATTTTGGTAACTGGAGATTGCAGCAGATGTCAATCATGCACTTTATTGGAAGGCGGAGAAGTTCAGCAGACAGTGCCTTGACTAGCATGTTCTCCTGTGGCCACACTTCAATGGACAAGATCCTACCGTGGATTCCAAGCAGATCTGTTACAAAAGGAACTGTGCACATACTATGCATAGCTTTACACAATACTATGCATAGTACTACGCACAGTACTATGCACAGTACTATGCACAGTACCATGCACAATCACAGGAGTGCAGCTAATAAGATCAGCCCTGGGTTGGTAATCATGATGTACAACAGATGTACACCGCAAAACTGACTAATGCATACATCTGACAGCATTCCTACCACAAAAACCTGCTGCTTCTTACCCTACCATGGTACTCTGCCATAGCAGATGGCATACAAATAAAACAGCACAAATCAAACAAAGGCAAAATACACACAACAGGGTGAATCTAACAGCCAACAGTACCCTGTACAACAAAGTCAGAGGCAAGTGACCGCGCTGCAGCAACTCAACATTTGGCACATCTGGCTACCAGAGCTGGTATCTGGCTACTAGAGCAGCACTGTAAAAGAATTTAAGACCACATACTTGCTGCTCACCATTTAGGTGGCTTACATCAGAGTACTACCTCACTCACGCTCATCGAAGTGGGCACCTCTGTCAGCATCATTGTAATTGACTGCAGTTGACTTGGTAGCCCGCTGACCCTCTTTGCACAATCTCTTTCTCAATATGTTGATCTCCTCGTCTGAAATGCCAATCTCACGAATGTAGTTCTCAGGTGAACCATACTGATCCACAAGATGCTGAATAGTTTTGGCCATGGTCTTTGGGCTGGACTTGGTAATGTTGCTGGCCTTCATGAAGGAGTCTGCACAGCAGTCATGACAATAAAAATAAACAAACAATGACTAAATGAGCAAATATATATATGTATGTATATATATATGAAAATGTGGTTAGCCAGCAGACATCTGGTGCATGTGACGCAAGTCAGCTCCCTCCAGACAGGCTTGTCCAGAACATCATGACAGCAGGCATGAGTCAGGGCAACTCTCTTCTATCACCAGTCATACATCCAGGGCTGCCTAACTGGTGCAGCATCATCCAATCTGATATGCTGTCAGGTTTCCAACACTGCATTATGTCTTTTGCTGTTTCAGCACACATGCTGCATGGGCAGTGTAGGTCAGTGGACATATGCAGATAGCTTGCCATTCCTGGGCTACAGATATCAAGAGCAAAGATTCAGGGGTGTCATGTGCATGCCCTAGCACTCACATGTGTATGTCAACAAAGCAGGTGCATGATGAGCATTGAGGCTCATGTCCCACATGAGCAAGAGCAAACATGGCATGCGAGCTTACTTTCCAATTGCATATCAGGGTTGGGCTTATTCTTAGCATGGTTCAGATTCCCTTCAGACCGAGCGTAGTCTTCTTCAATAGCCTGCAGAGGCAGCAGAGCCGATGTCAGTGCATCTGAGCTGAATGACCTCCTGTGTGACCTACACCAGACGCGGTTTTTACCAGAGGTCAGTGCGACCCATGCCAACAGTAATTGTACCAGCCTTTGTGCATGCATGGCAGCTGCACGTTGGTGGCTGTGTGTCAAGACAGTGCCTGTTAGTGAGACAGCGTTTGAGTCCTATGGTGTCTCACTCCCACACCATACTTGTGGTCACATATGGGATATGTAAGACAGTGCTTGGGAGCAGCAGCAGGTTGTCAAAATGCAGTGGCTTTGACTAAACCATCATCACACTGGGCATCCCAAGGCTCAGCGCAAGAGCCTTTGTGCATTCTTGCACTGCTTACTGAGAAAACAAGCAGACAGTCTTGGCTGTCAACAGCATAGCTTGTTGAAGCTGGTGGCACCTGATGAGCAACTAGGGCAGAGAAAAAGCAGTGCTACTCTGAAGCCGCTACCGAGTGCCCATGGTATGGACCATAAAACACGCGCACCGACACAAAGCAGCACTGAAAAGCAGTACATACCTCAGTGGGCACATTGCACAGCAGCAATAGCAGCATGATGATGACTCCTGTCCTATCTTTGCCGTGCGTACAATGTATCACGACAGGGAAGTTCTCTTCTATCATGAGAATCCGCAATGCAATGGCCACCCTGGATTTGCCCTACAAGCCAACACATGAGTGAGCGAGGTGTGACAGCTGTCAGCTGACAGCTGTGTGTAAGATCTGCAACACAACACTATGCAAGGTGATGAGATGTCAAGCAATGGCTGCTGCATCTGACATGATGCAATGTGTTATCACAGATGAGCAAAAAGTCTGTGCAATCTCACACAACAGGTTTCATACAAGTTGACATACACAGCCATGTAATGACTACAAGGAAATGGTAACTTGCATTTGACAGTATTGCAGCATAGAAGCCAGAATATCCCATCTCCTCTGGATTGGCAACAGCAGGCTGCACCACAGCTTTGGGGCCTCTGCCTTTCAGCATGCCTCCAATGGCCTTCAGCTTGACCCTGGCTGGCATCAGCCAAAACACAGCCCCCTTTGCTCGGGGCTGCATGATCCCAGCTGCAGACGCATTGCCAGAAGGTGCAGCACACAGGCAGCAAACAGAGGTAGAACAGATTCACATTCAACACTTGTGTACCAATGTAGCAGGAGCACACTTGCATCAACAGGCTCATTGAGCCCCAGCGGTGTATGATTAGTGAATGTTAGCAGTGTATGATCAGAGCATGTGCAGCATACAGAGTCATGAAACGTCAGCAGCAATGATGGATGCTCACCATGGTAAACTTTGATCTGCTCGCCACTCTCATCATGGATTCTGCGTGAGCACCTCTTGCAAGGCTCAGCCTCAGCATTTGCCCTCTGAGTGGCCCAGGTAAGGGCAGTTCGAGATACCTGCAGCAACTCAATGCTGCTGTGAATGATGGCCTGCTCATCTTTGTAGCGCGTCATACATGCACTAGCAAGTCTGACGAAGGTCCTGTGTGCACAGCCACTTTGCACCAACTTGTTCAGCACCTTGGATATGAACCCAAGTATGCGCTGGCGGCCCTTGGCATCCTGATCATCTCTGATTGAGCTGTGCTTTGTCTCTCGCAGGTCTACTATGCTCTGCAAGAAGCGTCTAGCAGCTCTCAGGTGAAAAACATTTAATGCACAGCGAGTCCTCTGAGCTTTGCAAGTGATCCTCACCTTTATACCGAGCTTGCTCAGTTTCTCAGGCCTGCGTGCACTGGGCGTCAGCAGCTGTGTAAAACTTCGAGCAAACGCTCGATAAGTGATCATAGCCTTGCTGTTCATTGAGTGCCAGAATTGGAGGGATACATACCCGACGACCTCCGAAGAACGGTAAACAGTCTTGCTACGCAACCTGTCGGGTGCAGCTTCGCTCACATCTCGCAGGTTTACTTCCTCCATATCGTGGGTGAAGCAGACCCAAGTGGAAAGTTCGATGTTTGTCGTCAGCTGGCATCTGACTCAGTTTGTTGCAGCTTGTGTTCCTTCCAGATCACCTCAGTCGCGCGTGATCGTCGATCTCTCGAGTGGCAGTCTGGGTTTACAGGTCTAAAGGCAGGTCTAGAGGCAGGTGCTTAGTCATCCAGGAGAAAGGATTTTACATCTTCAGCATACGCGTTTATCATGGCTGAACAGTCTAAATGAACGCATTGAAGAGGGAAGTGAAGACGGTGTGATACTTGTCTCTGAGTGGTTGGAAAATTGGGCACTCAAAGACAACACGATATTCATCCCCAACGCTAGCTAGGGGACAATGTGGGCAAAGTCTAGATGATCTAGACATAGGTGATCTATGATGTCTGCCTGTCTCAATTGGTAGTGAATGACAGCTGAGTCTGACCCGTAGGAAACGCTTCATGCGCTTGCCAGAAACAAGTAAAAGAAAACATGAGTTGGAGGTGTTGAAGACGCGAGACCAATTATGCCATGTACACAGTTTGGCATTCTTGGTGGGCGCTGTGCATGGGTTGGATGACAAGTTGCTCGATGAAACAGAGCCTTGATGTTGAGGCTTCAGTGCTCCATCATCCTGGTGCACCTGTGTGGCGTATATCCCAAACGCGCGCCACTGTGCCAGTCAGTCAGCACCGGTAGGTCTCTCTGTTGATCCAAGATTTGCCTCACAGATGCAACATACAGGCTTCCAAGGCACAATAGGCATTTACGTGTTTCAATTGAATTGGACGAGAGGGAGAGAAAGAGAGAGCAACAGGCTCAATGTTATGATGGCACGCTGAAGAAAGCATGCGATTTACACCTTGCAAATGGTGAAGAGCCTGATACCAACATAAGTCTCTGATGTTCAAGACATTTTTGCAGATAGAAACTGCTTCAAAGCTGAACAAATAACACTCCCCACTTCAGAATGCAAGCACTTACTCTCTTGACCAATTACGCAGATAAACCTGCTTTCAGAAAGAGCTGTGAATCAGTGCTGATTACGCAGGGAATGATATCAAAACAGTTACCACACAGCCACAGACATCTATGGGCTTCCTGAAGCATCCTGCTGCAACTTAGCAGTCCAACAATTTGCCACTCAACATGCTGACATGAAACATGGCTGATGCCGTGCAGCAGGGACAGTAAATGTTGTCACATTGCACATTCTGCTCACTCTAGTAAAACATGCATACTCTCAGCAAGCTGTCATTTACGCTCAGCAACTGCAATGTACATACTTTGAGGTAGTGCCAGGCCAGACAAATGTGTTGTACCTGACTTGAACAGCATGTTCTGCTTACTTGATAGATTGAATCTCAGATACATGTCCCCAAGGATACACTGATTTGCAGAGCCCGGTGAAATGCCTGGATCATAGGTGTTGTGGCATGTTCTGCTTACTTGGATGTCCTGGAGGCCTCAACCTTGTCTACAATGAATGTTCGTGTACCGTTGAGAATGAAGGTGGCTCCCACAATTCTGAGCGCCCTTGGAGCTATGCCAGACCAAAGAGCCTTCAGCCCTCCCCCTTGCTTCATTACATGCTGCATGGTTGTAATGCTGGTTCGGTATTCTGGAGTCTCCTTGGGTACAACATTGGCTTGCATCCTTGTCTTGATGGTATCGAAAGGTTGCGTGGTGGTCACAGCAAGAAGACCTCCTGTGATCCCAGCAATCATGAGAGGGGTGCTGGAAGGGTACCCCTCCAGGGCAGAGCTGCCTTTCAGAAATTCCAGTAGCACCGGTGTAACCCCTAAGTACCCACCTGTGTACAGACCTTCCCTGATGAATGTAGGTCCCTGCATGCAATCAAACGCTTGTGTGTGGCATGCATATCATCAGGATGGCATGCATGCATATGGTCATGTGAATGTGGAGACTGAGCATCAATATGCAGAAAGCAGACGAAAGCAAAGGCTGCAGCAATGCAATGTGATCGCATGCAGTTTGTTAGCGTGTAAATGCAATCAACATTGATGTAAGAAGGTAGTACTCCTGAAATCAGATGAGGCTTTCACCATTGACATCCCAGTAGGACAAGCGTGACACATATTGCTGTACTGACAGCACATGCAGTGCATTGGGGCACCTGAATCATGTGATATCATTCTGGCAAAGCAGCAAAATTGCACAAGCCTTGATACTCACGAATCCTCTATATAGGGCAGTCATCCCATTCTTGGCAACATAGCTTTGGGCTTCCGCCAGCAAAGCCCGTTGATTGCGACCTTGCTGAATCATGATCAGCTCTGCAGGGGTGCTGATGAGTGATGATGTTGACCCTGCTGCAATGGCAACAGCAATTTGCCCTGCCTGATTGCTGTCTTTCCCCGTGAGTTTCTTCAGAGCCAGCTCATAAAATCTGTTAGCACCAAATTGAACTGCTGTGATGGGCGCAATGCTCCCCGCATTGACCTGTGGAGCAATGTCATGTTGTCAGTGCTGCCTGAAATGCTTGCTTGTACTGCAGGAAAGCTGATTCCACCTACCAAATACCCTCTGTAGAAAGCCAAAGGAGTTCTTGGCAGTGCTCGGCCTTCCTGTAGTGCATTCTTGACTGTCACCGTGGGCTGCATTACACTGACCTCCAACACCCCAGCCAGGGCGCCAATAGCCGTGTGCTCGATCGGAGTCAGGGTTGACATGGTGCAAGAGGGCCTGTAAGTGTCAGCTGCGAAGTGCTCTGCAGCATGGATGTGACAATTTCTGTTGGCAGTCCGTCACAAGCCTGAGACGATACATGGCAGACATGCACACTATGCAGCAATCAACAAAATTTACATTCAACCGCGGAGGACGACAAAAACGTGCGCATTTGGCAGCGCATGTAAGCAGTCAGCTTCACGGATCATAGCATCAACAATTAGCAAGTGCGCTCGAATAGAAAGTCCTCACCGTTGAAGTGAAAGCAGTTGCTATGTCTTCATTGCACAGCTCCGGGTCGTTTAGGGTAAAAGCACAGTCTGTACACAAGTCCTTGCAGGTGCTAGCAGCGCTGCTGCCGGATGCTTTGGCCCTGCAGCTTCAAGGCCAGTTCGTAGAGTGAGGCTCTGAGCGCTGGCTGGGATAGAATCCTGATGCCTGCCGTTTATGAAGGTTGCTGAGTCGATACCCGACTTGCGCCGTTAGCTAGCTACTACATGCACCACACTGGCTGAAGACGAACCGTTTTTGGGCCTGAAGCCTGAAGTCTTTGCAAGTGGACGGTCAATCATGTCTGCTGCTACAAGACGTCCAGCAAACCAAATGTCACCCAAGGTCTGCACCCTAAAATGAACCAAGCAGCCTGTCAGCAGCATTGACATCCAAGAGATCGTCCTAGGGACATACAGCTACCTCAAGCTAGCCTGCACAATATAATCACATGTGTACACATCAAAAACATTTCAAATTTCGACACTCAACATTCATCTGCATTTGCATCGTGGCAGTGCATCAGTGTCGGCACAAGACTTCAAGGTTGCTGCACGTGAATGTGTCGTTGCACGCGTGAACGGAGGACGTGTGTGGTCATCAGGAGTTAAACTTTCCTGCAAGCAACCTCATACTTAATTTATAAGCAACCTCTTAAGCTAGGCACTCACAGATCTGCCGGCTGACATTACCCTTGCGTTCAGTAACTTATGCACAACAGATGAAAACATCAATACAAAGCAGACTTCGGCTGCCGTGCTGGCTTTTTTGGACCAACCTATTTGTGCCAAGGCCCTGAAATTGAAACGTGCCTCAAACATCTTTAATTTGTAGAGCTGAACACCGAGGAGTATTCACTTGCGATATGCAAACATACATGTGGCTGGCAGCTGGTGATATGCCAGCCTTGAATGCTTTGGCATGCAGATATGCAATGTTTGGTCAAACATAGGAATCAAAACCAGGGAAAGGTAAACTGGATGTAGCGTACTCGTTCGGCTTGACAGTTGTCAACCTTTGCTCTGTCAGCAGATGACCTGGCCACTGTCAGTCAAGACCTCCGTGGATCACACCTACACCTGCACCTATACTAAGATCGCAAATCGGACTTTGTACCGTGCCTCCCACGACATTTGCGTGGAGAGTAGAAGCGTCTTAGCTGAAGGCACAGCCCTGGTCAGCATGGCTCCCCAAGTGGATGACAGGCTGCGTAAACTTGCCGACGCTAGTTCAGAACCTATTTTGGCAGTGCACGTTGAGCCTACTGATGATATGGTGTCGGAGCGTGCTCGGGCATCATTTGACTCCGAGGAGCTGGCTATTGAATTGAACGGTGGCAGAGCTCTGCTAGAAAAGAAGTGAGCAGGACTTGACACCACATGCATGCATATACGCAGCGAGCCAGGCTGTTGCATCCTAACACCGTTTGGTCTCACCAGGGCACAGCTTGCTCAGATGCTGGCAGAAACTGAATGGGGAGACAAAAGCAAGCGCTACTTCCTGAACAGAGAGGAGGAGCACGTAGGTGGCCTCAAGGCAGCCACAG
>JAABUP010001156.1_pt1 | contig 55763 bp, 74 predicted proteins | sample 5559201 | NCBI WGS metagenome assembly JAABUP01 (sample SAMN10711887, study PRJNA513373) | rock metagenome | isolation source: Antarctica rocks | place: Antarctica | reverse complement strand
AAACGAAAGACTTGACATGTTCACCACACCCAGCAGACTCGCCACTGAATCTGTCAGGCTTGTCGATCTTACACTTAGTAAGCCACTTATCGACAGCAACACTCTCACGCTCTCCAACAGAGAGATGATGCGCAGCGTCACTGTTAGCAGCAAAGTCATGCAAAGCTCTTGCAAGCCTCCCTGCGAAGACGTCTGCAGACAGACCGTCCTCAGCACGCTGCCCGCCTCCAGCACCTTCAGGAACCAGTTCACCTGGCTCGAGGTCACTACCATTGGCAGCACTAGCCGGAGTCACGCCATCACTAGCTGTATTGATCGGAGTCACTCTTGCAATCGCACGCTGTCCCAGATCTGGGGCCGCGTTAGGCAAGATCGCAGCGGACACAGTCGTCACCATAGTATCGCAACCAAAGCGCCGAGACCAAATGTTACAGGGTGACGCTTATACAGGTAATTGGCTTAGTGCTATTAGGCACACACCAAAGCTCGCACGTAGAATGATTGTTAGCACAATGAGCTTGGTTGCAGAGCTATATCCTGACAAGACACACGTGCTGTACGGGCCACGTCACGCCGTAATACACTGTAATACACTGCCACACTGCTACAGCATGCAACAAACTTCAAAACCAATCCATTGCATCACAGACGCGGTGCCAAAGACTTTGCAAAGGGTGCGCTGCGCAGTGCTTTTGCCAGGGCACTACTGCTGCATGCACAGGCCGAGTAGTGACAGCATTGCCTCCCAATCTGAGCAACAAGATCTGCCCGATCTGAGCAATGAGATCCATAAAGCTCCTGCAAGTAGTCAGTCTGATTTGGCATGGGTTGATCATGAACCAGTAAGTGCACTGTCCCGCTAAGCAAGCTTGCTAAGATCAGGCTAGAGGGAATGTTCGGGTAGGTCATGGCTAGGGCCCGATGACCACTGTGTGACACACTGTATACAGACCAGTACGTACTGGTCTCGGAGCACATACAGAGAAGTCAGTGGTTTTGACCAGAAGGTTGCGAGCCTGCAACCACCGCTCAATGTATGTGATTGCCGCTGTGATCACGACGCTGTTGGTCGCCTACAGCATGACATGGTTTCGGTCGAAACTCGAGCTCGGTGGCAAGCATGTGATCATCACCGGTGGCTCGGAAGGGCTTGGCCTGTCCCTCGCGAAAGAGTTTTGCATGAAAGGGAGTCACGTAACCATTGTCGCCCGCACGAAAAGCAAGCTGGACCAAGCCATTGTCGAACTTCAAGAAATGGCACTTCCAGAAGTACAAGTTCAAGCCCTCACATCAGACGTAACACAGTATGAGCAGGAAAGAACCGTTGATCACGCAGAGCCACCCAGGTTCTCAGCATTGGTTGGTTCACATGTTGTGCTATACAGATGCAAGCTATTGTGCAAGAAGCAGAGGCGTCATTTGGGCCCTGTGACTTCATGGTCTGTAACGCTGGCGCTACTCATCCGGGTGACTGTCTATTGCTAGCAGTAGTGCATGTTGCCCGGCTGCTGAAGCTGCATTGCAAATTGTACAGGCAGAATAGAGGATTTGCCAATTGAAGTATTTGGAAGAATAATGAACATAAACTATCTTGGAGTGATACACTCAGTAAAGGCAGTCTTACCTAGTATGCTGCAGCGGCATCAGGGACACATCGCTATCATCTCCTCGTCTCTTGGACTGCTCAGTAAGACTTTTATCTTTTGGCTGCACTGAGCTTTGCTTCTCCAGCTGTGTTTGTATTGTGCAGCTGTATTGGAAGGTCACATACTGCAAATAGTCAAAACACTGCGTAGTGTCACTGTAGGCTTCACTGGTTACTCAGCGTATGCCCCCACCAAGTACGCTGTCAGAGGCTTGGCAGACACCTTGCGTAATGAGGTGAGCTCAACTACAGACGTAGTCTTGGCTTGAACGTGTTCTTCCAAAGGATGTTTGGGTAATATTGGAAGTCCAATGCTATGCATGGGCATGCAACCTACTGAATGAAGGCTGCTGAGCTCTTACATGTTTTCCTTGCCACTGCTGCAGCTTCAAGGCACTGGGGTACATATCAGCATAGGCTTCCCTGCTGACATGGACACGCCTTGCTACAAACAAGAAGAGCTGATAAAGGTCTGATGCCTGCACACTCAGGCCATCTGCAAGTGAAGCTTGTTTGCAGCACACACCTCACTTTGTCCTAACAGAAGCTTGCAATTGCAGCCCAAGGAGTGTAAGGCTGTCAGTGCAGCTTTTGGATCTCTTTGCAAACCTGGACAGGTGAGACTTGCAATGTGGTGCTTGTTAGTCAAGCAGAGATTTGCCTGCCAGAAGATAGCTCATGCTGTGCATTGTGGTTCTGTCCTTGACTGCATCAAACCCTACATGTTTGCATGTTGGCTTCACTTGCCTCCATTGTACTGCATGTCCCATGTTATGAAAGGCATGACGGCATGTTACATGTGTCTGCCTTTGTGGTGGTCCGTGCCCATGCGGTCCATCTTTGCTAAGCTGCCAAAAGGTGCCTGTGGACAAGTACTACATGCTGTGATGTCAACAGGTGGCAAGGGGTTTTGTGCATGGCATTGAGCACGGCAGATACCATCTGCCATCCCCTGACATTGGACAAGATTGGTTCATCATGGATGGAACAGCCTCATGGTCACCACGCAGGTTGCCATTGTTGGTGTCATGCATACTAGCCCCCATTGTCCCCCTCGCCATGTTTGTGTGCACCAAGATAGCTGATCGCATCGTGAGAGCAGAAAGATTGAAGTCCCAAAAACTTTAGCTCCTGGTCCATGTGAGTGTACAAAGCTTGCGCAGTTTTGATGTGATGTATATTGCTGTGTTGATGTTGTGGAGCATGCGTGCAATGAGGTGCACCGGTGCTGCATGCACAATGCGATCACTGTCGGCGTGATGTTTTGCATGCATAGGCACCTGATAAACTCTGCAGTACAGTCATCTCCACGTGCATTACGCATTTTGAGGCTACCAACGCATGAACGGAGAACTTGCCAGACTAGCTGTCGGGCACGTCGAAACCTGCATCGACAGCCCAGCTGACATATTCGGTGGCTCAGGTGTGCCTTTTGTCGCAATTGCACCGTTGTGCAGGAGTGGCACTGCTCGATGGGGCCGACTGTGCAAAGCAGCGTCAACAGTTCCTGCACTCCTTATCTAGGTCCGACCCGATCGGCGTGTGTGCATGCACCGGTCTTTGCGTGTCACAGATTGTCAGCAAAAGCTTGCAGAGCCGCTCCTCGGCCGCACCACAGAGCTATGGGCTCAATGTGGACAAAGCCTGTTCTAAGTGGGCCAGGCTGCAGGACAGTCACTGTCAAAGCTGCAAGTGTCGACGCTGGCAGCACCAGCAACACATTCGTTGTAAGTGCAAGAGCGCTGCATGACGCCCTTGGTCTCCGCAGTATGCAGTCTTGCACAGTCAACCTGTGATCAGAAGATTAACACAACAAGTTCCTGTTGGCAGGACCCGGGACTAGAGACTGACATTCATGGCGTCAATCGTGTGCCTTACCGAGACCAGGGCTGGAACTTTTGGAACTGGCAAAATCATAGAATACATTATGTTCAAGCTGGTAAGCTTGTCTGATGTCATGTTTATGCATTCTGTATTGTGTCCCCTGATTGACCATCTTGTTGTGGTAACATGATGAACAATGTTCATATTACCTGTATATTTCATCACTAAGTCTTGCAGTACATTCACATGCATGTTGTGCAATCATGTACGAACACTGGCTCATGGATATGCTGAAGACCTAGTTTCAAACTGCAACTCTGAACGTGCTTTGCTGGCGGCAGGCAGCTCTGGACCTCCCATCGTCCTAGTGCACGGCTTTGGGGCATCAGCCTACCACTGGCGCTACAACATCATAGAGCTAGCCAAGAAGCACAGAGTCTTTGCAGTAGACCTGTTGGGTTTTGGCTGGAGTGACAAGGCACTTGTGGACTATAGCTCCAACATCTGGTCTGACCAGATTGCTGCCTTCATCAGAGAGGTGGTGAATGATGGACCAGTAGTCTTGGCCGGGAACAGCTTGGGTGGCTACAACAGTCTAGCCACTGCTGCCCGGTATCCAGAGCTAGTCAAGTAAGGCACTAAGCTGGTCCCTGTTGCGTTCAGCCAACATTGCTGCGACCTGGCATGTTGTTCGGCACTATTGCTCTGCTTTGCACTTTGTTCCATTACCTCAGACTGCATGTGCGTCTTTGTGACTGGAGGATGGTGGTATGTTGCCCTCTTTCCTGCTTTGGAGGTGTGGATAGACAGGCTTCCTTCTGACGTTGATGCGCCTAGATGGGCTGCCTTCTGACGTCAATGCGCCGCATATCTGCAGGGGTGTGGTCCTGTTGAATGGTGCTGGCAGAATAGAGGATGTACAGACAGCTGTGGAGGCACCTGTGGCAGCTGGTTTGAGCTCTACAGAGAAGGAGGTTTTGGCAGCCATCGATCCTGCAGACTTTAGCGATGCCGGTCACACTGCCTCTGGCATGACTCGCCAGGACTCAGCATCTAGGTCTGAGTCCTCTTCACAGTCTTCAGCTTCTCAGACAGCTGCTCCGCTGACAAAGAGCAGTAAAGAGCAACCGAGCTTTCTGCAGCAAGTGCTGTCACCGCTGGCAACTATGGCGAAGAGAGTGGCTGTGTATGGCTCCTTCATACTCACCAAGCAACCCAGCAGAGTGAAGCAAGTCCTTCAACAGGTGAGAACCTAGCCTTCAGCAACCCCTGTACCTTCATGGACAAGTTGGCCTGCAGCATGCGGTCACTCAACACAGTGTTCGCGGTTCTTAGCACATGTGTACATGTGGTAAGGGCAGCTTGTATGCATGATGGCTGTTATAGTGTGCAGCACAAAAGCCCGCTTTTGGCATCAAAGTCAAAATCAAATCCACAGATATGTGCATGTCATTACATATGCTCTGTCTGGAGTGAGGTCCAATTACCTGTGTGCAAAGCAGCAGCATTGCTGAGTTTCAGCTCTCTTTGTAGGTCTATATTGACAAGACCAATGTTGACGATGACCTGGTGAAGTCCATCATCAGGGCTGCAGAGGATCCCAACGCCGCTGAGGTCTTTTACAGAGTGATTGGTGGGAACTCTGGTGTGACAGGCGGCGGAGCGAGTGTAAACCAGTTGCTGAACAAGCTTAATAACAAGATGCCCATGCTGTTGTTGTGGGGTGACTTGGACCCATGGATTGGTCCTGGCAGTGCTGCTAGGGTGAAGAAATACTACCCAAAGGCTGACAGGGTTGGGATTCAGGCAGGCCATTGTCCTCATGATGAAAAGCCAGCAGAGGTTGATCGGATACTGGTGGAATGGGCCGATAAGTTGTAGGCAAAAGAAAAGGGGCATAAACAGATAGCTGGTTTATGCTATCCATATTCAAAGTTTCAGAGTTCTGTGGTTGATCATTGGATGTGTTACCGTTGCCTGATGTTGGTCACAAATGTCTGTCAATTCCCTGTAGCTATATAATTATCGCCGTGATAGGGATGCATTTATCCTGAGATACTGCTACATTCCAGTCTGGACGGTGTAGTGTAGGGTGGCAGTATCAAGATTGAAATCTTGTCGACTCTCGTTGTTCTACATGTAGCTTTTCGGAAGGCTGTGGAGCCAAATCGACACAAATGTTGCGGGAACGCAAACTAGCTGATCTGCAAAACAGCTTTGATGGACAGTAAAAGTAAGGGATCTGAGGTCTGGAAATTATGTTTCTTTTCCGTACCATTTTGGGTGCTTCGGACACCAGACTGCAAATGTTTTTGCTATTGCACAGCTGTTGATGAATTCCACATCCTGGCCAGTCAATGACTCATTGACTCAATATGAAGCAGCTCAATATGACGCGAACTAACCAATCTTTGTTCGTTTCTTACTACACTAGCAATGTGGTGCATGCATGTTCACATGCACTCAACTTGAATCCATATATGGATGCTTATAAACATATATAAAAGCATTCATGCTCAGTAGGCATATGCTGCAGCAGCATAAAGGAAAAAAACAGGTCTACAAGCAGAAGCTAATCAGGAACGTCAGGAAAGTGCCAGACTGCAACTCTATTCCGGCTCGCCTGTATGAGCAAAACTCCACAGGCTGACAAAATCTGAGGCGGAGATTCGTAGCAACTGTGTACTGCTGCTGCAAACATCTTGTCCCAAACAAGCCCCTCCTTGCAGACTGCAAGGCCTAAGTTTGCGAAGGTCAGTCTACCTTTGCCAGAATGTGGCCCATGATGAAGTGTAACATATATATTAGTGTGCTCTACTCGTGCGCATGCATTGCTACGCTGCTGCTGGAGAGGTAGACTTCTGGAGACTGCAGACCACAAGCTGGCTCCTGAATGCGGTTGTTCATTGTGGCATGCCAATACCCCTGGTCTACAAGAGACTGAATGTTCTGGAGGTGCACCATGTTGAGCAGTCAAGCTTGAACCACCTCCTCTGTTGAGAACTGCCGCGTTGTCACGCAGCAATGAGAAAGAGTAGCGGCAATAGCGCACAAGGGTTTTCCTGAGAGGCGCGCTGTATGCAACCAGTGCTTGATTGTCGTCATGTACAACAATGCTGCAAATCTCACCAACTGCTTCATCTGGTGTGCGTAGCCCATCTATTGTTGCTATTACACTACCGTCTGTTGGGCTGAGTGCTAGGATTTGACAATCATACGTGCCAGCAAGAAGAACCTGCAGCGTGACAGCGAAACATTTCCAAAGAGAGAAGGCATTCAATGCAAGCTGAACAGCATTGGGTATGTGTCTGTTTGGGGCACAGCTAGCATGTGTGATTGAATCCGGATTGCATGCAGATTACAGCACTGCTCCACAGATGACAGGAATTAGTGCTACAGAGCTGGAGACATGTGACATGCACACAGCCACTGCAGCTGTCCCAGGCATGACTCAAAAGCAACAACCACCTTACCTGTGTTGCATGCACAGTGCCTGTGGCCAGGGCAGTGATTTGTGCACCTGGTGCAGGCCTGAACATCATTTGCAGAGAACCACAGAACAAGTCCCAGACTTGAACACAGCTGCTCCCTATAAAGGCATGAGAAAGCTCGTGTGCGTCAGTGCCATCGCGTGCTACCTCTGAGACACATGGTTCATCACACATGGTGAGCTGCGTACTCACATGGAGCATGCTGGTACTTGTCTTGCACTTGTCTTGTAAGTATAACAAAAACATTGGCCATGACAACATGCGGTGCAACATGTGGTGCTGTGCAGATGGACGAGCCCTTCAGGCAGCTCAGCAAGCAAGATGGACCCTCACCAACAGAGGCTATGAAGAGCTGGTTGTCAAGAATTGCAGTAGCACAGATGTGCTGCTGGTCAGATGAGACTATGTGTCTTAGGCTTTTAGAGCCCTTGAACACAGAACATGTACAGTTGTGAGTGACCACCACCAAATCATCTGACATCAAGGTGACAGCTGTGGGAACACTTGGCAAGAGTAGAACAGCTGTGCATGCGCCACTGTGCCTGTTCCACAATCTCACTGTCTGCACGCAGCACTCAAATTGTGACAGCCTGTGGCATGAAGTCTTGCTGCAGCAGTTAAAAATCTACACAGCATTGTGGAGACTCTGACAGCTCATATGCTGGTGTATGGCAGCACTCAATCAAATTTGCAAAGACATACCCGGTCTTCTGAGCCAGATGCAAAAGTATGTGACATGGCGGCAAGGCAAGTGACTGGCTGCTTGTGGCCTTCCAAAAACTTGATGACAGTGTTGCGGGATTCCTGAACCCTCCAAGCTGCCTGTGCGGCAGGCAAAGCTGTGTCAGTATTGGTCTACTTGATGTCTAGCCTCAAAAGCATGTGCAGGCTGAGGGTCACCAGGTGCCTCCAGTACAAACTTTTCCATTGCTGGGACGTATAGCCTGTGGCCTCAGCAGGAACTGCTTGTCCGAGTGGTAATCTGCCTTCCCATGTCTTTGCAGTCTTTACCTTCCACAGGGCATATTGCTCTATGACTTGGTGCCTGCGAACCGAGATGAGTCAAGGACACTTGCACACAGGTTGCAGACAAAGCGCATGCAAAAGCTAACTCGCGTCAGTACCAGCAAACGCAAGTCACTTCTGCCTTGGCTAGATCCCTGGCCGGTAGAAAGGCAAAGATGATGCTCAGCAGCTCGTTCCCTGCAGCACCGACAGCAGGGCTGCATAAGGCAAAGATCATGTCTGCGCCATTTTGAATGTTTCGGGGGCTTACCAAGCGGTGTGCCATTCACAGCCATTGTGAATCGATCGATTTGGGCTGTGTGCTGCATGTCCCGCAAACGCGCGCCGCTCTGCTTGCATGCTTTGTTTAGTCAATTGCAGGTCATGCTTGCTTTAGTCAATTGCAGGTCATGACTCATGATCCATGACTCAGAATGTGTGATTGTCAGGCCTTCAGGAAGTTGCTGTACAGTTTTCCCAGACACACACATCACCAAACCCTTTTTGGTACAAATTGCCTACTCGTCATGTGCATACTAAACAGATTAGAATAAGAAGATTCTGCATGGTAACACTGTGTAAACTAAAAGTACCTGCCTGTGCCTGATTGCACTCTTCAATCTTCAAAAGAGCCTCAACACACATTCTGAGGGCTTTTTACTCTGTTGATATAGGTAAAATGAACTTCGGCTCTCCTTTAGTTTCTGTTGCCTGCTGCTTGATGCTCGTGGCCGGCAGACCTATCAGCCAGCGAATTTCGACAGCTTTGACTTCATGAAGCTGATCAACTATAGCTCAGCCGGACGCCACCTGTGAAACGCCATAACTGACTCACAACGCATTGCATACTCGGGCATGGTCCCTGAGCCCCTGCTCACACACGATCCCTCGCGATCCCGCCTCACAGTTTTATTTTAACACTGTATAAACCAATGAGTCCATATATACAACCAGGCGAATGTAACTCACACATTAAGTGTTAAGTATAGGATATACGGTATGGTGGCCATGGCCGATGCCTGTCAAGCTTGCAAGACATGTACAACATGCAGGTCCAGGGCTGCAAAGCACCCCCATATAAAGTTGGATCTGATTGCCATTCTGTTGACAGAAGCCCTACTTCAAAACACTTGCCCTGTGGCAGTGCGCTTGTTGCAGCAGGGGACAAGTTGACTGTGATGAACACTTCAGCAACTAACTGCTGACGGCTTTTGGATGAAAGCAATTCGCCAGGCAAGCAGATCTGACTTCCTGACCCAGCTGTTGCAAATAAGACTTGAAGCTGCTCTAGGGACAGTCCCCTCTTGTTTTGTATGACTGCGTAACTCCTACTGATGCTGATGAGTCATCAGTGATGACTGGTAGCTCAGGTTGGATTGGAACTTGCAGGATGACATATGACTCTTGATGTCTGAGATCTAGTCTGGCCCGGCCTTGAGTCGATCTAGCTCCTGCTCAACAGCTGCTTGTGATTCTGTCAGTTGGTTGAGCCTGAACTCCAGCTTTGGAACATGACGTGCTTTTAGCGCCTTCCCCACAGAAACTCGGATTTTGGAAAGCCTGCATCCCTTGACAACTTGACACACAGCTTGAACAGCAAGCATGCACTGCCAAGCCTGCTATGCCTCAAGCTGATTCTTCTGCTTTGATGGATGGAAACAGCTTACCGGCTCTGCAGCTCATTTTGTGCTGGCTCTTCACAATCAGGATGCCCACTCCAGAGCACATACGCTGTCAGCATATCAGGAGACATTCGAACCTACACATCCGCACTTCTGTTGGCACTTGACTTAGGCTGAACAGTGCAAGCAACAAAGAATGTATTGTTAGCACCAGGACCTCTTCAATGCAGACCCCATAAGTCTTTATCAATGTCTCCAAGAAGGGTGGCTCTGACAGCGCATACTCAAGGGCACGCAACACTCGACTTGCAACTGCAGAAGTAGTCTGAGAATCATACTGTTATTTGCAGTCCCAGATAAGGTATACCAGTACGTCCATGTTGAAATAACTAGCAGACGCTGTCCCCCACGGTTGCTGAGTGTTCACACGTACCTTTCTGTTGCCTTGGTGAAGCTGGCCAGATCTGCTCTGTGGGAGACCTGGAACAACAATCAAACACAGGGTTCAGAAGCTGACTTACACTTCTTCTGGTGCCAGTGCTGCTGCCAGTGACCAGCGCTAAGCTTAAAAAAACACTGACCGATAGTTCAAGTCTACCTGCTCGCTGCCTGACTGCTGATGCAGGCAGCGAGACGCTAGAAGGAATGCCGGGGTCTGCAAGACGCCTGCAGGCTGCAGCGACAGTGAGAAGACTGCCGGGTTCACAAAAGACTGCTGTCCTGACCACCGGAAGTTGTGGAAACTGAGCTGCCGGGAACTATGCAAAGCAAGGATCTTGGAGGCTTGTTTCCACATCACCAGAACATAAACGAGCTCTGGGAACGCGACATCAAGCATGAGCAGAGTCGAGTGCGCTCCGAAACCAGCCCCTTGACGGAGCGGCACGGAGCACGAAGGAGGCTCCCAGCACGTTCCTCTTGTCTTTGGCGCTGTTGCCTGCGACCACAGATCAACCGAGCGTTCTTGGCAGTCCGAGACGCGCAAGTGTTTGCTGACCTTACTGCGCGTCGAGGATTTTGCAGGAACAGCCCAGTCTGGCGGTCGACCTTGTGATCTGTGTCTGGCTCTTGGACACGCCGCTGCGCCTTTAAGCGAGACAAACATGTGCCATCACCATGTTTGCAGTAGGAATCGTGTCTAGCTCACGGTCTTGATGCAGAAGAGCCAATTTGTTGCCGACGTTGTTGGTCGCGTATCAAGACGGTGACATACGAGGAGCAGTGGCTCAACATGGCCGTAGGCGCCCTGAGAGCTGCAGGAATTGCTGCTGCAGCTTTGGGCTACCACATGTGGAGGCTGCTGACCAAACAAGACGCCACTGCTCTTGCAGAGACTGAGGACTCTGAGGAGGTAGTGCACAAAACTAAAAAGCTCCTGCTGCTGCCTTCATGAGATTTGACTGTGTTGACATCAGTGTTGTGATTGGCTGCAAACATCACTGTGCTGTGCAGGGCCTCAGAAGTCATCCTCTGGGGCCTGAGGTTGAGCTTTCCTCTTTCAGTGGTAACAGCTCTGTAGCTGTTGCTTCTAGTCCGCCAAGTTCTGAAGCCCCTGGGCTGCTAACTCCCCTGCCTGAACAGTTGGAGTCAGCAGACAGCGCTGGCAGTGAGCAAGCCTTGAATCAGTGGAGTAACTCTCCACAAGGCCGCAGAAGGGCAAGACATGTCCGAGAGTATGAGATGGCAGTGATGGACAATCCTGACACTATGCCACAGCTGCCAGACAGCATGCCAGCATCAACATCAACTGGGCGACAATCCACAGATCCGCGGTCATCATCGCCTGTCTTTCACGCCAGTTCATCAGGCCACAAAACATCTGATGACCAGGCTTTATTGAATCAACGATTGCCAAGTCAAGAGGCGGCTTTAAATGATGCCTTTCCCTCCATCAGGAAGATCACCCCAACCGGGTCCCCAGAGGATGTAGAGTCACCACTTCAGGGGTCATACCCTCACGCAGGCAGCCTAGATCAGGTATGCCATATGCTGCTTGTGCTGTGCCATGAGTGTCTGCCTACCCGCACTGCCACTGCATTGCAGAGACTGTGGCATTCCCTTGAGTTACATGACATCCCGTGCACCAGCCTGTGTCCACTGGATCACCCTACTGACCATTTGTCGCTGCCCCCGCAGCATGCCTCTTCCTCACAGCCAAGCAGCCTGTCAGGAACAGACTCGCATCAGCATGAGGAGACTCCCACCACATCACACGCAGCGCCTGATCTGCACCGCACTTCAGCTGCCCGCCTAGCACGCCTCAACACAGTCAGCAGGCAGGCTTCCCCAACACACCCTCAACACTCTGCGCTCCCATCCCACAACGGCCACATGGCTGATGAGCATTCTCATCGGAGGTCGGATTCCCAGTCTGCATCCACCAGCAACGCTGCCAGCAGTGCACTATCACAGCTGCTCCAGTCAGATACACAGGCTTCCACAGGCACTCCCATGGCGCGTGATCTCACCGAGGCTCTCACTGCGCTTGCCTCAAACAAGAGGCTGCTGTCATCCATGCAAGCTTCTCGCAGTTTCAGCTCTCCAGACTTGCTGAGCCTGGCGCAGCAGCTGCATGACTCAGGCCAGTGGCCAGCTGTGCAAGACATGGTGCAGCAGGAAGAGGATGAGTGGTCTCATGATCGTGCTCAGGCTCAAGCTGGATCTGGCCATGCAAACTATGGCACTGTTGTGGGCAGACCTCACATGGGCTCTGTACATGATCAAGGTCAGACTTTCTCCATTCTACCTGTCTGCCAGCAGACCTGCTTCAAAAAGTGTGCTGCAAGCTTTTCTTGTTTCCTGCAATGCTGTGGCTGGGACACACTTTGACTGCCATGCCTCGCACATGTGTAAACATGGCATGTTGTACTGGGTTGTTTTGCATACTTATTCTACTTGTGCCCTTGGTTATCACTGGCACACAGCAAGATGCAGCCTGTTCACACAGTAAGATGTAGCCTGTTCACTGGCACACATCAACTTGCTGTCTGCAGATCACATCACATGCCCTGCATCTCCCACCCTGCTGGACAGCCACATGAATGGCAAGTCGTCCCTTGACTCCCTGAAGCGAGCACGTGAGGTACTGGAGACCCCTCTGGCCTTACGTCTTGATGTACTGGCTGGTCCTGCTCAGAACAAGTCCTACACCACAGACCCGGGAGTCACACAGGTCAGCAGCATGTGTTTGCTTGTGTTACTTGTCACGGACCCCATGGCCTGAAACATACTTGTCTTGCTATTGTCAGTCTTGGACTTAGGTCTATCAGCTTAGCTAATCTTCGCCAATGTCTGACAGGTGCAGTGCAGTTGGTCAATTTGCTGGCTGCCATATTCAAGATTGTCTTCTTGCAGAGCATGCGTCCAAGGATCATGACATACACGCGTCCAAGGATCATGACATACACAGCCTGCTGCACAGCCTGTCATCATGGCACTCGCACAGTGCTCATTTTGCAAGGTGCAAGTGTCAAACACACAAGTCTGATCGCCCCTAGCATGACTGACAGGTCAAATGCCATGGCAGGTGACGGTGGGTCGCTTGGAGGACAACACCCTGGCAGTGGCAGACACAGAGGTGTCAGGACACCATGTGGTGATCCGCTGGGAGCCCAGTGAGCGGTGTTGGCAGGTCACAGACACAGGCAGCTTGAATGGCACCTTCCTGAACGGCAAGACCATCAGCACCAACAACAGGAAGCAGGGCAGGGAGCACCGCCTCAGCAGTGATGACATGATGCAGCTGGGCTCCTACTCCAAAGTCAGGTAGACAAGCTGTCATGTTGTCATAAGGTCATAGTGCATGCTTTCTCTTGCCTGTATGCAATGTGTTTCCTGTATGCAATGTGTTGCCTGTATGCAATGTGTTGCCTGTACGCAATGTGTCGCCTGTACGCAATGTGTATGCAATATGTTGCCTGTATGCAATGTGTTGCCTGTATGCAATGGAATGCTTGCCTTGTAGAGTTTGCTTGATGAGGACAATCAGCGCAACCTCCTTGATGCAGCTGTAAATGCCATCATGTCATGCTAAAATGATAGTCGACACTGACTTTAGGAAGCGCCATACCATTGTTTGGCAGGACAGGTAGCCCCTGCATACAGGCATATGCTTCTTGATACTGAGCTGCATTGTAATTTGGTCATCACTCCAGCATTGCCATCACGCAATTGTTGAGCAGACTTTCTGCCTGCTCATGTAGACATGTCTGTTATGCAGGGTATCGTACCTGCCACTGGAGATGTTAGACCAGGACATGCCAGTCCACCCCAAGAAGGTGCACACACCGCCCTCCTCCCACAACTCCTCACCAAACGAGGAGAAGACTGACTCAGCAGCGCCGTCTGTATCCACCCCAGACACTGCCTCTCAAATGCACAGGTACTGCCTCACACCGCCTCAATGCACATAATAGAATAGCATTGAATAGTATATGCAAAGCAACATCAGCAGTCTGCGTGGCTTTACAAAACATGTGAGTCATGCACAGCTATCCTGTGCAGCGCATAACAAGTATCAACAGAAGTCCATTGTCGTCACATGACTGTCGATGAGCAGTGTGCCAGTCTGTTTTGTGCAGCACCCAGCAGTTTTTTCCAGGAAAGATGTTAGCACCTGACTTGAAACAATTATGTGGCGTGCAGCGATTATCTGCGCTTGGAAGGCTGTGCTGTCTCGCATACTGGCAAAGAACATCTGCGGCGAGGGCAGGGCTGTGAAGATGTGGTTCATTGGCAGGTGCCCTTGCGCTCGGCACCACACGGCACCAGTCTGTTCTGCATTTTTGATGGCCACTGTGGGCGCAACTCTGCCAGAGAAGCCAGGGAGTTGTTGCCACAGATACTTGCTGACAGCTTATCTGAAGTCAGTGACAGCATGCAAAATGGCAATGGGGCGAATAGCATATGGGAACAGACGTTTCTGACTACTGACGACAGATTAAAGAGTGAGGAGGGCTGCACAGCAACAGCGCTGCTGGTGTGGAAGGACAATTTGGGCAATGTGTGCCTGCAAGCAGCCAATGTCGGGGACTCAGCTGTTGTATTCAGTGATGGTGTGCAAAAGGAAGGCATTCAAATGACTGCAGATCACCGTCTGACTAATCCTGATGAAAGGCAAAGATTGGCAGACATGGGCATCCATCTGGGGCAAGATCGGACCAGGCTGTACGGGTTGAACTTGTCCAGATGTCTTGGCGACAAGTTTCTCAAAGATGAGGACCTGGGTCTGTCTGCTCAGCCGCATGTCAGCAGCGTCATCAAAATTGCTCCTGATCAATCAGGTATTGTCATCATGGCTAGCGACGGTCTTTGGGATGTTACAGACGCACAGCGTGTGCTACAGATAGTGAGTAGGATTGCAAAAGAGTCGAATGGTTCTGTCAAAGCAATGACAGATGCTGTTGTGCAGCATGCACAGCGTCAGCGCACTAGAGACGATCTCACAGTAGTTGTGTTGAAGGTAAAGCCCCTTGGTAGTAGCTCTAGCTTTGTTTGAGGGTAGTGAGCTGTGAGACCAGACATCTGCCGTTTGATGTATTTGCACATGAAAATGCTTGTTTAGGGCAGCTTGAGACTCTGCGTGCATGTTGACATTCTGCGTGTACCATAGTGACACCTGACTGCCCAATTAATTGATAACCGAACTGACCCTTTGCTTGTAGAAACGCTAGAGATTGCTAGTGTCCTGATCAGTAGTTCAAATTGAATTAGGGCAGTACTGCAAGGTCCCATTGCAATGCCATGTTCATGCGTCATGACATAATTCTTTGCTTGTAGGGGATGCTGCAATTCTTGACACCTCACTGACGCTAGGCGTGGTGTTGCTGAGAACAGCTTTATTCTACTGCTCTAAAAGTCCAATTCTTTCTGTCCATGGTCGATTTGCCCTTGTTTAAAACAAGATCAGCTGCATACATTCACGAAGGCTGCAGATACATGCTGTAGAGCAAAATCCCACATTGCGCATTAGATGCCCCTTAGCTCATTGTACCCTGCTACAATACATTCAAGCGTGTCAAGGCTCTGTGACAGAAGGATCCAGTCACTGGTCGTCACGGCACAGGCCACATGCACGACCCTGCAGATACTGCATGGTGTCAGCAGATGTGCTCAACCAGTCCATGAGCTGCTTTGCGGCTGGGCTGGCATGGTTGCCAACAGGGCGGGCAATGGTGGTGACTGCAGTGAAGTCATTTGCTTCTGCCACCCAAACACAGTTCTCGTGGTCTTGCCTTTGCAGCTCAAGGTCCTGAAAAGATAGTAGGACAGACTGGCCTGGCCCTGGGGTGCATGCCCTGTTACCTGCGGAAACATCACCACCCAGTTACACCTACCCAAAGGCAGTCAAAATTCCAACGTTGACTGCATGATACGGCATGACTATCAGGTGAAATGTCTGCTACCTTTAGCTTTTGCCGTCGTGTGCCTGCATGACAGCAGGCAAAGGCAGTTGCAGACCGTTCTGGTAAACTGCATTGCTGGAGTAGTTGATCAAGCGCAAGGGTGCATGTGCTGATTGGCAGCCATTGATCCCTGCAAATTGCACACAACTGAAAGCTTACCATCAAAGTTGGAGCTGACAACCAGGAGCCACGGTGGGTCTGAAGCTGTGGATGCTGTGACTGAAGCATCAGCCAGGAAGAGCCATTGCTGCTGCTGGTTAAATTCGATTCCTATGCATGAACAATACCCTTTTAAGTACGGTGGAATGGTTGCTCCTCACATACTCTGAAAGACCAGCGATTGCAAGCATCAGTGCAGCAAAATAAGATCACACAAAGGCACAGTGCAATGGCACAGTGAGTGGAGTCACTGGCACACTGTGCAATGCCAGGTCAAACAGTTGTGGCAGGGCCTGACAAACACGGCAGATGGAGACATGATCTGGGACTTGCACGTAAGCTTAAGCGCTCAATCTCCATTATAAGCCCACTGGTGAGGACTGACCTCTGCCAATGGCCCCTGCCCAAAGCAACACGCACGTCATGTCTACATTGGACCCGATCATCTCCGGCTGCAACTCAGCCAGCTGCACTTGTTGCCTGGGGTGGGCACAGTAGGCCAGATGGTGCAGTGCAGACTCTGAGGGCTTGTAGGGCTGCCATGCCGTATTCTTCCCTGTCCTCAGCTGCAGTGCGTGCCTCAGCCCTGGTCCAGACCTGCAGGCAGAAGGGCGAGTCATGCTGGCTGTGCAGCTCATGTTGCTTCACAACAGAAGGGCAGTCACATGTCTGACAGAATGAATGGCATCATGCAAAGGGCCCAAGGAATCTGCACAGGCACTCCTAAGCCAGAGCACAAAGTGTGATGCCAGTCCATACTGACTGGCTGCCTTGCATTAGCAGTTGCAAGATACTGCCAGCATTCAGATGCAGACAGGCATGCTCCAACAGTGAGGCAAACCATGGGACATGCAGGAGAGCAACTGTGGCCATGATGCGCATCCAGGCAGCCAGCCAGGCAAGCAATCAGGCAAGTGGACAGGTACAGTGGACTTTGACCTGTTGTTCCAGGGTTGCAGGTTGGTCACCATGTACAGCTGTCCCTCTGAGATGCTGTGGCTGTTGGGCTGCTGCCACCTGTCATTGTGACACAGCTCAGCAAGCAGTACTTTTGCATTGATGCTGTTCATGAGGGAATGATCTGAAACAGTGCTGACACCCTGAACAACTGATGGACCTGACACTCTGCTGACAAGCCTGATAAATGACTGGTTTCGAATGTTGCCAGCACATCTGGCACAGGTTTGATATTGCATTGTGATGATGCTCGGTACACAGGTCTGATCATGCGCAGGGGTCGCGCCTGCGTGCTTGCTGTGACAGCAGGTATCAACACGCAGCACATCAATACAGTGCTTGCTTTAATTGGACTTTGGGGTACAGCTTGGTCATCCCTCAAAAGCTGTTGAATGCTGGTTGAAGGCATGTACAAGGTGACCTCACCTGACAATAGCAGAGGCCTTGCTGGCAGCTTCCCAGTCTGCAACCCTCCCCTGCAGGAGGTGCAGCAAGCCTGTCAGAAGACAATCAGCCAGCACCAAGGTACTGACATTCAAGGGAATTGCCTCAATGACTGCTGCATTATCAATGAAAACATGAGCATCAAGCACATGAATGCATGCATCGACAAACACCAGCCATTATTCTCATGTTGAGAACTGATCATGTGATGGACACAAGTATGATCAACACGTACAAGCAGCAAAGCCAGAAGCACATCATAGTGTACGTCAGAGCGCAACAATGCATGATGGAGACGACCACTATCAACAAAAACAATCAGCAGATCCAGAAGCACTGTCATAACGCACAAGCAGTTTGATTTAGCCCTTGTTGCAAGTCAACGGAGTTGCGGCAGACCTTGTGGGCAACAGCAGTGACACAAGTCAAGAGAGGTGTGGCATACCTTGTGGGCCACAGCAGTGACCAGCAAGGGCATGAAGGGTCGGCCATTGCAAGGGCAGAGGCCCTGCTGGTCCATGTAAGAGGCCATGGCTTGTGCACGCTCACCATCCATTGCTGCCTGCCTTGCCGCCATGTACCTGCATGGCAACACACTCCTTGAGGTTCCGTTGTGTGCGCAAGAAACAGAAAATGACAAAGAGAAGAAAAGACTACAACTTTTGGCGTCAGTTTAACGAGAAGCTGTGTATTACACCGAGCTGCCCAGTGTCTTGTGCGCATGTACTGATGTGATGTTCTGCATACAGCTGCTGTCATGAGAAAAGCGGCTCTCGCTTTGGGCATGCAGCTGTGATGATGTGATGATAAAAGGTCATCCATTCTGAAGGTCATCCAGCTGTACCCACGGAACTGATGATCATCAAACTTGAGCAAAGGTGGTGCACAGTGGATGCCGTCCTTGCATGCCCACAGGCATCACGGCTGCTATGTTGCCCACGCAGCGTGAAATGCTCATCTGAACATGCTAGTTGGCGTGCTGGTTGTGACACTGCTTCTGTGCACAGATGGCCATGCAGTCAGTAATCGGCACTTTCAGTTGCAAGCACACACGCCTGCGTCTTGTGATGGTGACGGGCCCCAATTCTCTATGTTAGGGTCAAGTACAATCTACCCATTACCAGGAGCTTACCTGTTGAGAAGAGCTTGTTGAGGCATTGACAGACTGGCCATGCCTTCCTGGTCATCCCTGCTGAGCATCATGCCCACATACAGCTGCTCTCCTGCACTGCTGGCAGACCTTGATGCTGCAATCCGCCTGCACCTCTGTGTCTCTTGCTCATGCAGCTGGGCTGACACTATTTCCCCTGCCTGCCAGCGCAGAGTGAAAAGTTATGATTCTTCCCCAGGGCAAAGCACAAGCACACATGCATTTGACGCTTTGTGTGCGGTTTTGACTCCATGACTGCTGCAGTAAAGAATGCTTTCCCAGAATGCATGCTTGCATCCTTCACCAATGATCACCGTCAGCTTCCATTGAGCAGGCATTGCATCTGCAGAACATGAGAAGTACACAACCCATAGGAGCACCGACACTTCAACTTTGTAGGGTTCTAAAAAGCATTGTCAGCTCTAGCAGTATGCTGGATGCTTAAGCCATTCTCGTCAGAACATGAGTCCGGCAACATCTGTGAAGCTTGACCAAACCACGCAGTGAAGGTGCAAGCCATATGATGTGCATGCAAGCTGGGCTTTCTGATGATAACAGCAAAATTGACGCTTTTTGTTTCATGATGAGCTAGGTACGTGCAGAACAAGTCGTGTCTCTCCAGAGCAGCCTGGCTTGTGCTTCCCCGTAAGGCTCACTGCCTGGGTAGCCCAAAATATTACTTGGCTTTCCATTCAACTGACGCTGACAAAAAATGCAGTTTCTACTTTTCTCAGGCCCACTAACACAATAGAGCTGGGATGTGTGATGAGTCACAACTGATTCCACACCCCAAACTGTGCAGGTACAGTACTGTACAATCTGAAATGTCAGGGGGTTAAGAGGGCGTACATTGGCTGCTTGGATCTCAAACTGGTTCTGCGCTGTTTGGTAGGCCTGCTGGGAGCGTGTGATGGGGACTCCACTGGGCAGCAGCTCATGCATCATGACAGGATACTTGCGCTGCACCAGCAGCAGGGTGCAAGGGAGGGGGCCCCCTTCTGGGTAAACGCAGTGCAAGGGGACATAGGCACGCTGTGACTTCTGCCACCCCATCCTTGCCATGGGGCTCACCCTGCCACCACCACCAGGGCTTTGGAAAGAAATGGAAAATTTGTGCTTTTCAGCAATTACAACGGGAGCCTCCTGAGGGAGAAGACCGGAGCTACCATGGCTTTGTTGTTGTTGTTTGTCTGACACATGCATGTGCTGTAAGAGGGGCTTGTTAAATGGGTAGGTCTGGACAATGTCATATGAAGATGTCTGAGGAGAAAAAAAAGGGCAGTGTAGCAAGCGAGGTTTGGTATGTGACATCTCAAGAGCTTGTCCTAAACAGCTGTGTAGATTTCCTGCTGCAGTGTGGGGTCAACTGCTATCACTTGGTCTGAAGGTGCTCGTTGACAGTCATGCTGTGTATGTGCAACTGCATGTTCAAGTGCCTATGTCAACGCATCACAATAGTGACCGATCCTTATAATTTAAATGCACTGTGTGCCACAGGAAAAGATATTTTCCTGGACATCTCGTGATGTATGCCTCAGATGATGGCATGAAGCTTGAATGCGTCTGTTGCCACCTTGCACATGCTCAAATGGTATGAAAAAGTCTGGCCATGTCAGACACATACACTCATGCTTCTTGTGTGCAGCTGCCTGTTGGGAAAAGGCGTGACAGCGTAGCACATCAAGGCTGCATGCGCAAGTGTTCAGACCTGTGGACTCCATTGCTGTGCAGGTTGAGGTAGGAAGTCTTGGCCGAGTCCAGGGCCTCAGCTTGCTGATTGGCTACCAGCTCAGCACCACACACTCGCAACTTGTCTCCTGCAAACCGAGTCAGCTTGGTCTCAGGACGTAGTCCAGTGAACACAGCACAGACAAGGCAGACACTGCACGGAGACTGCTGTTGTGCAAGATGCAACAATCATTCCATGTTCCCTCCTGCTACATTGCCACACGTCCTCAAGCAGCTCATCAAAGTATACAGCACAGCGCAGCGCAGCGCAGCACAGCACAGCACAGCACAGCACAGCACAGCACAGTACAGCACACAACATCACAGCCAGCCCAGGACAGCAGAACTCAACAATCTCTACAACAATGTCACATGCATTCTGCAGCGCATCATGGCTTGATGAGACAGCTTACCCAGCTTCAGGTTGCCTGCTTGCACCAGCCTGGTGAGGTCCTGATCCAGCACTGCTTTCACGCCATACCAGCCGTCTGTCAGCTGCACCTGAGCCTGCTTGCCAGCGCTTTGAACAGCCTCCTGCTGCTGTGCACGCTGCTGCTGGTCGCCCTGCTGGTGGTGAAGCACCTTGCCATCACCCTTGTAAGCTATGGCGCTGACGCACAGGACCATGGGCCTGCTGGCGGGCTGGTCCTGCTCTAGGACAACTTTCAACAGTGGGCGGTGGCCCTGGCCTTGTTCACGCTCATACCTGCGTGAATTATGTCCGCCTGTAACTTCAGCATAGCAGGTAAAATCGTGTTACAGGGTGCGAAGCATGAGCAGGCAAGGGACATAATGAGTTGAGCATGGGACATAGTGAAAGAAGGGTTTCTTTGAATCACAAAGTATCAAAGTGCTTCAGAAATCTACCGGACATCTCTGGCCTGGTGGCAGCAAAGCTAGCGTGAAAAGCTGTGCTGGTAACATGAGGCTGGATAGGCGCAGGCCAGCAAGCAAGCAAGCAAGCAAGCAAGGACACAACTGGGCTCTGCAAACAGGCAGCAAGACCTGCTTGATTAACTTTATTTTTGGAGAGATTTAGAAGGCATAGCATGGTGCTTCAAAATAGATGCATAGCAGCAAATGACCCCCTTCTGAGCTTGCAGATTTACGTACCACCAAGCCAGCATGTGATTGCCACTATGGCCAATATCTAGCAGGTACCTCTGCAAGCTTAGTAGCCCACAACCAACAGGCTAGAATGAGTACATAGGTAACATCTCTCCACCCAAGTCTGGTAATGTTCAATCATCCCATGCCATGCACTGGAGGCAGCTACTGACCTGTACTTGAGCTGGTCAAGCATGACGTCCTTGGTCAGCAGCTTGCCCTGCAGCTGCTCAGGGTAGGTCTGCTCATATGCTGCCAGCTTCCACAGTGTCCAGCAGTAGCAGTTGCTCAGCCATGCCTCAGTGGCCAGACGCTCATTGGCACCTGCCTCATGCAGCATGGTCATCAAGTCTTCTGGACCCAGACTCTGCTCCTGACCATCCTGAAGGGAGTGCACAGCAATGATGAGGCTCCAGTCGCGACAAGATTTGGTGTCTTGAGTAAGTGTGGTGATGTGAATGCATTGAACACCTGGTGTTGTGAGGGTGGTCAAGCAGGAGACACAGATGCAGGAGGTACAGCTGCAGAACCTGGGCAGCCCGGTATGACACTGGGCTTCTCAATAAACTGACGCCGAAAAGCGTAGTCTTTTCTTTCCTACAGCTGCAGAAGGCAGGGGCCAGTGGGCAGCTGTGTGCAGAGTTGCAGGCACAGCTGCAATCTGTATGGCACATTGCTGGCAACCATAAATTGCAGCAAACTTTGCAGGGATTGTCTGCATTGTCACCAGCTAGGTTGCTGTGGGTAGCTATCTGACTGCACACATGGTGGTAGACAATAAGCACTTGAGCAGCAGCTGATGCTCATGGCAATTACCAGTGCCAACCATACTCAAGGCATGCTCAATCAATGCAGTGACAGAGGCAACTGAAAGTCTGTAAAACACTGCAAGATCAGTATTCCGGTCAGTAGCTCACATGCACACAGGCTATCCTCATTTGCTGCGCTGTGACTGTATCTACACTGTGCTGACAAGGTATACAACCAGCCAGGGTTTCCAGAGACAGCTGCTGTGCAATGATGTCCTGGCTGAGGGTGCCTTGCAAGCTGTGCAGTGCCTTCCTGGGTGTGCCTGCAGCAGCACAGAGAGGAATCAGACATCTGCATCTACCTGGGATTGGAATGATAGGTGTCCAACCAGCTTCATCTGATGATGTAGAGTGCTGCAGAACCGCATTACGGTTGTCCAACTTTTTCAAGGTTTGTGGGAAGCCTGTGTGGTCACAATGCCATGTGCAAAAGCTTTGCAATCTGTGAAAGGGGAAAAGGTTGCTGGTAGATATAAGGCGGGGGTGAGTTAGATGAAAGGCAAGGGTACAAGACAGGGGCGGGTCCATGCAGCCCACCTGCTGTTTTGCTATCCTCTGCTGTGGTTCCAGGAGCAGGGTTCAGGTCTCTCATACCCTGCAACCCATCCAACAAACAATTGCCACTGTACATGTCAGGTCATGTTGCCAATCACCTGTCTTGTCACAAGCAAAAGCAAGCATGCAAAGCTCTGAGACCTTGTGCTTGATCTTCAGCCTAGCTGTGATGTGCTATTTGAGCACTTTGCAGGACAAATTGAGCAAGTTGCTCACACCAGTGCTGCCTCAGAACTGTGCATTGCATTTGGTGCGCCCGATCATGCACACACTACACAGACATGCAAACGCATAGATACGCAGCGCTGCCGGTTCATGTCAGCGCATGGGCAGTATACAGGTTATACCCTGTTTGGCGTGATGCCTAGTGCACGGGGTGTGTGAAGCCTGCTCATCCTTGGCTTCTTGAACAGCAGGCCACCAGCAGAGCTCGCCACCGTTGTTGTGCCACGCTTCAACACTGGCTTGGCACCCGTCGGTGCTGTCTTGGGCGTTGTCAACATGCCTTTGCCAGCTGCAAGCTTGACACTGGGTTTGTTCACTGCTGCCGGTGTCTTGGCTGTTGCTGCTCCAACAGGTGCGGGGGTCTTGGTCTCATCCTGCAAGAGGTTCCTGGCATTGGACTGAGCCTCTGCTGAGACTTGCACTACCTTGCCGTCGCCACGAGTAAAACCAGAAGCTACTGGCGCAGCTGCAGGAGCTTTGGCATGACTTGCCTCAGGAATGTTCTCATCCTGGAACAGGTTTCTGGCTTTGGACTGAGCCTTGGCTGAGACCTGCACGACCTTGCCGTTGCCACGAGTAAAGCCAGAAGCTACTGGGGCAGCTGCAGGAGCTTTGGCATGACTCGCCTCAGGGATGTTCTCATCTTGGAACAGGTTTCTGGCATTGGACTGACCCTTGGCTGAGACCTGCACGACCTTGCCATTGCCACGAGTAAAACCAGAAGCTACTGGCGCAGCCGCAGGACCTTTGGCATGACTCGCCTCAGGGATGTTCTCATCCTGGAACAGGTTTCTGGCATTGGACTGAGCCTTGGCTGAGACCTGCACGACCGTGCCGTTGCCACAAGTAAAGCCAGAAGCTACTGGGGCAGCTGCAGGAGCTTGAGCATGACTCCCCTCAGGGCTGTTGCCCTTAGAGCCAGTGGCTTGCTCTTCTTCCTCTGTGGCATGGACCCCTGTGTCTGTCTGAGCTGCTGTGCCTTCATCCATAAACAACCTTGCAGCGTGAGCTTTACCCTTGGCTGTCAGCACTACTGGTTTGCCCATTCCAACCGTAAAGCCAGTATATGGAGGTGGCTGCTGCAACTGTGCGTTTTGGTGCCTGTTGTCATCATCTAGTGGCCCCTGCTGAGGCTGAATGGAGGGGTCAGCTGCCTCATTGCAGCTCTGAAACATCTGCTGCGCCCTTGCAAGACCCCTGGCAGACAAACTGAATGGCTTCCCCTGACCGTATGTGAAACCTGAGGCTGTCAATGATGGTTTACCTGCAACTGCCTGGACAGCTTCTGAGCTGTTGGCTGAAGCTGATGGAGCAGCTGATGCAGCAGCTGATGGAGCAGCTGCTGCAGGTCCAGTATCTTCATCTTCACCTTGAAGTATGCTCTGCCCATGAGCCTGGCTCTCAGCTGAAAGCTGTATGCGTACTCCACGACCAGACATGAACAAAGAAACAGGCGGTGCTGTTGAATATTGTAAGACGGTCTCAAGGCCAGGGGCAGCTTTGGTGTCTGCAGTTGCTGGCAGCAAAGCCTCAGGAACCTTGGCATCCTGATCAGGCACTGAGGGCTGTGGTGAGTCCTGATTTGGGCCGAGGTCATCAGCATGCACTGCAGATTTGGTACCTGGCTGTGTTGACTTCATGCCCTCAGTGGCATCTGGCAAGAACACATGCTGTGTCAGTGCTGACGCAATGGCAATGAATCTGGCAACTGTGGAAAAATCATGCCTTGCACATTGCAAGTCACATGCGGAGCAAAAAATGGAACTGCTGCAGCTGTCACCAGGCCTGCTGGACTAGTCAGTGCTGAAGCTTGTGACAGATGCAAAGGCATGTTTCCTGGCATCACAGCATGATCCAAGCAAGCCAGCATTGTGGTGAATGGAATTGCAGCTGTGCACATGCATAAGCATGTTTCTTGGTAGTACAGCATGATCCAAGCAAGGCAGCATTGTGGTGAATGGGGTTGCAGCAGATTTGGTAACAGATTAAGTGTATGCCACCTGAAAAGTTGCATGTTATGATGGTCAGTTGCGTGCTGACCTACCAGGCTCGGCCAGAGAAGCTGCTGCTGCTGTAAGCCCTGATGCAGGCTCCTGCAGATTCACAACGTCATCAGCTGCTCGCATTTGGACATGCTGCATGTCCTCTGGTAGCAGCTGTTGAGCTAAGCAAGCCTCCTGCTGTTGAGGCTGTGTACACTGTTCTTCACGGCTTTGCTGCTTGGCAACATCTGAACTGTCAGCTAGCCCACTGGCATCAGTATTGCCTTTTGCCGCCTGCACACCAACTGCTGGTGGTGATGGCACTGCAGGACTATGCTGTGCCTGCTGTGCTGAAGCACGCTGTGGCAGTGCAACACCTGGGGAGTTCCTAGCAAGCTTGGAAAGCCTGCTGAGGGCTGTCGGGGGGCGTCGCCACTTGGAACCTGAGTGCCTGGCCTGTGCCTCTGCAGCGCCTGCTGCTGGTGATGCTGCTGTTACTGATGCAGGAGGCGTTGCATTGTCAGCAGAGGAAGCATCTTCCAGTGTGCCTACACTTGCAGCATGTGGGCCATGAGCCTGTGCACCAAGCTGAGCCTGTGCCAGTCCAGCTGTGCCAGCTGCAGCTGTGTCAGCTGCGGCTGACCCATGTGGGTCTGGGAGCGGTGCTGCTTGCTTTGCTGCTTCTGTCTCCTGCTGATTGATGCTGTCTGCTGCAGCTGGCACCTGTGGCTCAGTGCCCTTGTGAGGAACCTCCTCTTGCTCAGGACAGGGAGGCTGAACATGGGGACTAGTAGCCTGCTGTCGGCTGCTGGGCTGCAGCTGTTCTATCAGCTGAGTTGCATCTGTGTCCAATTGTAAATCACTCTCCATGCCTTCTTTCTGAGGCACTGTTGCATGCTCAGGGTGGAAGTCCCTGGCCTTTTGCTGAGCTGCAGCTGACAATGTTCTGGGTGCAGCAAAGCTGTCACCAGTTCTCAAGTTGGTGAAGACACCAAACTGGACCTGAGGACACAAATCAACAGCAGTTGTGCTGCTTGCTTTGCTGCTAGCAGCTGTAGTGTGCTCTGGCGCCACTCCAGCTGGCTGGTGACTTTGTGGCTGAGCGTTGCTTGTTCGAGGATCAGGCGGTACTGTTGCTTCTTCGGGGCTGGCTTCGCTGAACCTTTGCTGTGCAGCAGCTGACAGCTGGCTTGGTGGAGGGAGTCGTCCATCAGTCTTCAGGTTGGTGAAGACACCAGGTTGGACCTGAGGGTTTGAACCTTCAGGCACTGTGCTGCCTGGGTTGCTGACATCAGCATCTGTTTGCTCTGGCGGTCCAGTGGGCTGGTGCTGAGGGTGCTGCGGGGAGTCATGCTGAGCAGGAAGCTGTGAGTCCACAGTGTCTTCATGCAAAATGTCCACAGTGTCTTCGTGCAAGATGTCTCTGGCTTTCTGTTGAGCTGCAGCTGACAGCTTGCTAGGAGCAGCAAAGTTGCCACCAGTCTTGAGGTTGGTGAACACACCAAACTCAATCTGTGGGCAGGCACCTGCAGATTCCTGCCTTGCTTGGTTGACAAGGTTAGCTGCTACGAGCTCTGCTGATTCTCTGGGCTGCTGCTGAGGCTGAGGCTGCAGCAGAGGGGTGTCCCGAGGCAAGTTTCCCAAGTCAGATGGCTCATCTTGAAAGATTTCCTTCAGCCTCTTGGCTGACCGCTTGCTGGGCGCAGCAAAGCTGCTACCGGTCTTCAAGTTGGTGAAGACACCAAACTTGACCTGAGGGCATGATCCTTCTGGCTGGGCTGGGCCAGTGATATCATGTGTAGTCTCCTCTGTGCGTCTGCCCATTGGCTGATCTATGGGTCTGCCCATTGGCTGCCCATTAGACGTGCCCATTGGCTGCCCTGGCTGTCTGCCCACTTCTTGCTGATCAGCTGGCTGACTGATATCATCAGCAAGCACCGATGGCGCTTCCTCACTGGCAAAGCTCCTCATCTTCTGCTGAGCTGCAGCTGACAGCTTGCTTGGGGCTGCAAACTTGCTGCCAGACACCAAGTTGGTAAAAACGCCAAATTTTATCGGAGGACATTTGCCAGCAGGAGCATCAGGTTCAGAGGCCAGATGCAGCTGATCTGGCCTGCTGTCCTTGAGTAGCTGGTTCTGATTGGTGCTGTCTTCACAAATCACAGCACCTGCCCTGCCCTTAGTGCTGGTGTCTGTTGATCCCCCAAGCATCAAGCTTCTGGCATGTAGCTCTGGCTGTGGGGCATGGAGAGGGTGCACATGGCTGTCAGGGAGGAGGTGGCGGTGAGCTGCTGTAGGTATGTTTGTTGGACCAGGACCATGCCTGCTTGGATCAGCTATGGCAGGCCTGTGTAATGGCAGCACGTCAAAGCCACCCCATAGACCAGCACCTGCAACAACAAGGAACAGATGCAGGAGTCATCAGCAAGCGCAGAGGTGTTCTGTGCAAGAGAACGTACCATGCGGTGAAGGCTGTGCTTGAGAGGGGCTCTGGGAAAGCAAGTAGTCAAAGCCAGCAGCATGATTGGACAAAGGCGTTGCTGCCCCTGGCATGTTGCCCACACCTGGCAAATCACACAATGGATGTCAGCACCAGCACACTTGGCATGTGACAGTGCTACAGCTATTTGCAATGTTATGAGGACTTTGGCGTACCTGGGTCAGGTGCATCCACGAAAATGTCAAATTCAGCTGGTCTCATGCTGCAGCCCTGCATTGGTGCGTTTGCCAGATCTGCTTGTACCAAGGCGCTAGGCAATTGCTCCAAGGCGACATCTGATGGGTGTTGTGGTTGCAACAGCTCTGTTTGCTGGACATCTGCGGACAAGCTGGATGACACACGGTGATCTGCTTGATCATGGGCATCATGTGAAGGACTGACTGTAGGCTGTGAGGTTTGATGAGTGGGTGCTGAACCTTGCAGCCTGGGTTGAAGGTGAGACACAGATGAGTGGACCTGCTGTAACTCAGCATGTTCTGCGTTGCTGCTAAGCACAGCTGCAGCTTGTATGAATGCTGCAGAACTGCCTTGGCTGTTTTGTTTAGGGGAGTCTGGCACTACGTATGGCTCTGACCAAGTGCGCTCAGCTGCGCAGACCGGATCATGGGAATCTTTACCTACGCATAATACAGTTGCTTCAGCCTCGTCTCGCTGCTATGACCTGCGAGCTGCATTTACGGGGCGCAAGTGGATCTGATCAGCTTGACCTACTCGACCTGCAACATACCGGCCAGCAAGCGCTTACCTGCAAGAGTCTTCTGCAGATATGAGTCTTGAGCTATGGCACTGGCTAAGCTTGCTTGAAACGAGACAGCACCGTTTCCTGATAACGTAGACGCAAAGGCTGGCGATGGCATGTCCACCAAGCGCCCTAGCTGCTGCACTTGCCATTCTTCGCCGGCCTGAACCAACGAAAACGACTGCATACGCATCCTCCCCGCCATTGCACAGCGTCGCCGTCTGAGCAGCACAACAACCCAAATTGCTTATGTTCAGGTCAACAGCAGTTTGAATCTCAAGTCAAGCCAAGTTGTCTCCTTTCGGCCATGCAAGCTGACTGACTGAGTCAATCTTTGGTTCAAGTGCATGCAGTCAAGGAACAAGTTACAGATGGCTTGCTGATCATTGAGCAGATGGCTGTACGAGACCTTCTCAGCTCAATCAACTGAATTATTCCACTGTCAAAGACGTGGCACTCTTCCTGCTCACCTGTCTTCAAAAGCGTGAGTACAACATTGAGTGCTGGCTGCAGTACAAAGTCAGTAGGACAGTCATTTTTCACTGACCTGTGCAGACCATGTGTACACTCACTCACGATGCTTAGCTGAGCATCACTCAAACACTTGAAGCCAGATGGCTATGCTCAGATTGGTAGTAGCACCTTGAAGATGAGTGACATTAGACTGTCAGTACATTGATGACAGGACAACACATGTCCAAATCACTTGATCTCAATGCTTCTGTACAGAAGTCTGCTGCTTAGACTCTGCTGAAATGATCATCAGGAACATGACACCTTACAGTTTGCAGATGTTGTCAATATCGATGCATGTCTTTCTGCGGCTACCAGTTCAAGGCCTGCCTATTGTAAGTAACAATTATTAAGTTAAGTTGCAAGTAGCTCTGCCAGCCAATTTTTTTCGTGCGTTGTACAGAGCATATGTCTATTAGTTCTGTACTGCAGACATGCTTTGAGCTTTGACAAGTGATCAGCTTTGACCTTGGTGCTGACATCTGGTTTCGGAGCAAGTAGTCACGTCCTGTGACACTAACGTTTGGAAGTCGAGTACGACAATGACCCCACAGATAAAAAGGCATGTCCCCATGTCGACGTGGGAGTGGCCTCCCCAGCATGTGTTGACCACCCGCGATTGAATTTTCACAATCGAATACAACGACCTTCCTCCTTTCTGCTGTTGGCATGCCGCCTTGGTCAGCAACGTACACACCCCGCTGTCCTCTCCCATGTGTTCGAGCAAACTCTGAATATGCCCCGCTGTCAAAGGCTGCAGCTGCTGTCGCAAGATTCGTTCGCAGCTGTCACCACAATTCTCCTGACTCACCACTAGAGACTGAGGCCGTTCTACAGTCGCTCGTGAACCATGAACAACAAGGCATACCTGACAGGGCCGGAGCAAAAGGCAGCGATGCCTTTGACTTGGTACTGTGATGGTCTTTGCACGCAGCAATAATTACGTCTCTGAGTTCAGCACTGACTGCTGATCTGGCTGCAGGCTGGAATGCAAGCTTTACTGTCTGCTCTTGGCCAGCCACAAACACAGTTCCCAGCAGTGCACATTGCTGGTACTAAGGGCAAGGGGTCCACAGCAGCTTTCCTTTCCTCAATTTTGACTCAAAGCCAGCTGTGCACTGGACAATTTACAAGGTCTGCTTGGTCAGGCTTCTGCACCTTCTGTACACTCCACTCACCAGCTGCTCAGCTAAAACTTGCTTTGTAGTGCACAGTCCGCACATCAGGACCATCAGAGAGCGCATTGCTATCAATAGAGAGCAGATATCAGAGGCAGACTATGCCGGATTGGCTGCTCAGGACTCGGCTGTGATGCAGCAAGCATTGGCAGGCAGCTTTGGCAGTCTGAGCCATTTTGAAGTTCTGACAGCGCTAGCTTTCAAGCATTTTCAACGCAACAAGGTACAGCATGCATTCTTCTTGATTGAATTCAAAATGTTGCCATCACGAAGATCCAGCAGCCCTTGGAATTAGATCGTAATGAAGACACTTTTGCCACATGCATCAGCATAGTGCTCAATTGACCCTCAGATATCCTTGCATAATGCCAATGTGAGTCATGCAACATGACACCGTGTTTATTGGCTGACTCAATGCAAGATTCTGCGCATTGGCTGATTTGTACGTGATCATGTCCTGAGCTGATGGCATATGCAAAGATGGGGTTACTAGGAACAATGTACTCTGCAGGTGCAGCTGGCAGTTGTCGAGACAGGACTAGGGGGGGTCGCGGATGCCACCAATGTCTTTGCACCTGCCAACCTTGCCTGTGCCATCATCACTGCCATCGATAAAGACCATCTCAAAGCTTTAGGTAAGCCAATATGCCATAATCAACCTGCTGCATGACATTTCCACAATGTGAAGTTGCACTGGCATCAGCAGAAATCAGTTGAGCTGGGTACACATGAAGCATGTGAATCATAGCAGCCAGAAAGACATCAGGATGACATCATGAGGAACCAGCATTAGGAAGCCATGTTGCATTTGGCTCTGGTCTGTTCATATGCTATGCAAGGAGACTGGGCAGAATGTCACTCCTGAATGGCTCAATTAAAGGTCTTGCAACTGATGTATCACACAAAGTAGCTGATTGACCAGCATGATCTGACGGTGCACCACCTCAATTCTTTGTGCAGGCGGAAGTATTGAAGCTATCGCAGAAGCTAAGGCAGGCATCATGAAGGCCAAGCGCCCTGTAGTTATTGCCAAGCAGCCCTACCCAGAAGCCCTCCACGTGCTTGAGCAGCATGCCAAGCAGCTGGACTGTCCTGTCATCAGACCTCATGACCTCGTTAAACTGACTGCTAAGGAGACTCTGCAGGAGCATGGCAGCATGTTTCAGATGGTTGCTGCTGATCCTCATGGTTTGCCCTGGCTGCAACCAACAGGTACAGCTTCTGACTATATTTGTTGCCTTCTGCGTCACTTGACAGACATAGGCTTCACATGGAATGACAGCTTCAAGCTGCTAGATGCCTTCTGTTACAATTGCTCACTTGTGCATGAGCACTTTTGGCAGGCACAGTCTTCAGTTTTTTCAATACTCACACATGCTAAGCAGAGTTTCCCTGCTGTGCAGACCTAATGCTGTCGCTCCTTGGGCAGCATCAACTGGACAACGCAGCAGCTGCCATTGCTGCAGCGCATGTGGTGCAAGAGCAAGGCTTGGGCAGCATCACGCAGGAGAGTGTGGTACAGGGTTTGCAGCACACCAACCTGCCTGGCAGGTTGCAGGTATGCCCATGCCAGTACTGACTCTTGCAGCTCAACTCATACTCAGCTTTCTCCATGCATAGATTAGTCGGCTCTGTTGGGGAGCAGGAGTATGCAGCAGGCAAACAGCAGAGCAGGCTTGCAGTTTTGTCTGGAATGGTGGATGTGAATATGTATCAATGTGAGAGAGAGGTTGCTTTGGGATTTGCATGCAGTTGCCGCCGACCAGCCAACATTTGGATAGCACAAAGGCTTGTACATCTGCACAGTGCTCTGACCTTGCACCTCCCATGTCGATTGTGCATGCTGAGTTCATAGTCAAAACATGCCTGTTCCTCTGACTATGCAGCGTGCAGACAATGGTAAATGTGAATGGCTACTACTGGGTGAATCAGAAACAACATGGCTTTCATATCGTGCTGATGCGTGTGCCTGACAGTGCAGGTAGTGCAGATGCAGAATGCACAGAAGACACCCACCAACTGGCTAGTGCTTGATGGAGCCCATACTGCACAGGCAGCTGCAGCGTTGGCTGACACAGTGAGAGCAATATTCCCAGACAACCCTGTGGCCCTCATCATTGCCATGGCAGATGACAAAGACCACAAGGCTGTCATGGCTGCCTTACGCGCTGTGCGACCTGCTGTGGTGGTGTTTACTACTGTACCCATTGCAGGTGGCACCCAAAGGTGGGTTGCATACCTTCACAATGCGTCTCAAAAGTTATATCTGCATCTGGTGGACTCGCATCACACAATGATGTTAACAACCATTAACCCTTGCATCTGCCTGTGTTTAGGCAAGCATCTGGTGCAAACAAATTTGCACAGGAGTTGAGCAGGATTTGACTAGCGACTCAGGAAACTTACTGCTGCAGCTCATGCATGTGCAATGCGGTGCGGCTGGGGTTCACTTGTCCATGTATGAGTTAGAAGCAGTGCCAAACAGCAACGCTCAATGCCCACAGTGTGTTGATGCTCAACCTGCTTTTTTCAGTCCTGAAACGTCTATTTTCATTCCAAAGCGTCATCCCTACACTGGAAATATAAAGTCAGAAATGCCTGGGGACAGTAAAAATGCGTTTCTACATTGGGGACATGTTTTAGCTATCATTCTGGCTGGACACTGACGCCTCACTCAGCTGCAGCAGCAGTCTAGTTGGCATGAATCTGCTGTGAAAGGCTAAGGCAATGACTTGCTGGGCCATGACCTCCGAAGCGAGCGTAACTTGATGCAGGTGCTGCAGCCCAGGGACACTGGTGGCTCACTGGCAGGCAGCCGGCCTGTCTCGAGGCCAACCTAGGTTCAGGAGCAGAGAGGTGATTCAGGTGAATCAACACAACAAGCTCGAACATGCTGTTCAACAAATGTCAACTGAAACAGACGCTTGGCATTGAGTGTTCACAAAGGTGGCAGTTTGTTTGATATGTGGTTGCTGCCCTCAAGTCAATCATGCTGGCAGCCGCAAGACAATATCACACTGCTGGTATTCTTCCACATACTGGTATGTGACCTGCTGTAGTGTTTGTTCAAAGTTTGCTTTTTTCCACTATGCTGTCCCTGAGAGCACTAATGGCTTGGCCAGAAGTCAAAAGCACTCAGTATCATGCAGGCATCAATGGCAGCTGCACTACAGAAAGCTGAGTCAGAGCTGGAGGCTCAACAGCATCCTGGTGGAGGCGTTGTTGTTGTCTGTGGCTCTTTGCATGCTGTAGCAGATGCCCAGAAAGTCCTGGAGTCTTAACCACGCAATGAGTTTAAGCATAGAAAAAACCAAAGGAAAGCAACATCAGCCCTTGTGCAGTCACAACAGCAGCTTTCAAGGCAGCAGCCTGGACTCAAAGCAGCCTAGATGATGCTATGCTTACTGCAGCATCAAACGCAAGTCAGAGCCTAGAACACTTGTGACCACCCTTTGGACCTGAAAGTCAACGGTGCAGCACTCGAGGGTGCTTGTTCTGCAAGTTGAGCGCATACAAAAGGTGACAACATGCATCGCAGTCAATGGTGCAGCAATGTAGTAAGAACCAGATTTGTCCGCACATTGCAAAGATTGCTGGCAACAGACACAACCTAAGGCTGACTGGCCTCAGCAACCGTATCAAGGGGCCTTCAAAATGTTGATGCAGCCATATGTTCAGCTTGCCTACTACCTTGCGGCAAATAGGCTAATGATTGCAATTAAGATCAAGCAATTCTTCCTACACTGAGAAAGCACTCTTGTGAGACAATAGCTGCTATATCTGCCTTTGGTCTGGGAAAAGCAAGCTTGCAGCAACATGATCACAGTTGCCCCATTCGCCGCTTGCTTTTGAGGCGGTTGTATGTGGTAACTGGGCAGCAGATGCTGTCACAGTGTCACCAGAGTAGGGCCAGTGATATAGCCAAAAACGCTTCATCTTCCTTGTCATTCCTGAATTCATTCTGCTCCTTCTGCAGCATTTTTGTCGATGCATCGGGGAATGGAAAGGCCGGAAATTGATTAGGCTTGCGCGGACTATCTGTCAGCTGTCACAGAATGGCGACGGCTGGCACTACTCAACGCAGTTAGGCACATGACAGGCTTCTTTGCTCGTAGTCACGCAGCCTGGTATACATTGGTGTTGGTCACTGTGGGCACTGGAGGTGGCATCTATGCCATCCACAGGTCTCAAACAACTGAAAGAGAGGTCAGTCCTGACAGGTCTGCAAATTTTGCAAGATCAGTGACGATAAGCAGAGCCTGCTCACTGCAGAATCTGCACAAAGGGGTGCTCAGAGACCAGGAGCTTTACATGCTCAAGAAAGCTCAGCATAAGTTGCTAAAGGATAAGCAAGTGGCTCAAAGGAGCTCTGACGCTGGCTGAAAAGAAGCACTGCTTCATGACCCACCTGGCACGCATGATTGGGACTGTGTCGCCGCGCGTAAACAGCACACTGCGCAGCAACCAAAGCTATCAAGGTAAACCTTTGCGTTGTCCTGTTGCACACTGATTGCACAGCTTTGACCATGATTTTCTCGCTGACATCTGGCCAGATGCCTGTCAATATACAATTCACCAGTCAAATGACAGCACATGATGGTGCCCACTGATGGCATTTGCAGCGGTTTTTTTGTGCTGTGCTTGCTGAATGACTTGTCCGGTCATGCAAGTCAGCATGTTGGTGTGACGCTGGCTCTGTCCACTTGCAGTAGCATGCATCAAAGCCAATTGCAATTGACAGTTCCAGCCATTGTTATCTTGAGTTTTGAGAGCTCATACATGCATCTCAGATATTACAAGTAGACACTTGATCAGATGCTGAGTCTCCATGTATGGGGACGCAGTGTAGGTGACAAAGGCTGATTATTGGCCATCATTTTTGTTGCGCAGCGCAGATGTCGCGGCATCTGCCAACATGCAACAACTGCTCATGTCCATGCAGACAATGACACCTCATGCATCTGGCAGCCGACCTGGCATGCACATTTGTGTCCCAGCCTGAAATTCAAAGCCAAACAGATGCTTGTGGTGTTGCAGCGACCACACTCACTGAGAAGCTGTTATCCCTGTGTAGGGGGTGTCAAAGCAACACCTTGGTGACAAGCAAGATCCAGTTCACAGCTTCAAATTGAGTGCTTCATGCCACAATTTGGAGGCACTCAAGGCGCTGAGTACTACAAGTGAGCAAATTAATTGCAGTCTCAAGCGCCAGTAGATGCCACAAGCTGAGGTTCAAATCTTAGCATTGGCCAGTGGCGAGTTTCATACACCGCATCAGTACACCACACGCTTAAAGCAGGGTTCGAGGCAGCTTCACAGGAGATGTGTCACATTCCGTAAGACAGCACAGAGCCTTCCATGCCTGCCCCAATACCCAGCTGCTTTACACGGTGGCCAAGGGGCAAAACATGAGAGGCTATATACAAGCATCACATCGCTGACATGTGATTGAATTCAATGAAGTGGTAGCACATGAAGCATGACATGCAATGTCAGATGTTGGTTATGAAGCAAGCTGTTGAGACATTGCCGCTTGAAAAGCTCAATCACATGTACACACTGTCATGCACTGAGCTCCGCGGCATATACAAGGCCTTCAGGGCTACTGCACATGACGTAGCAGCAGATTGGCAGCTGAGAAATATGCCTCTGATTCACACTGAAGACAAGGCGCTGGTGCTCACACAACCCATGTCCATCTCTGATCAACACTTCTTAGGGAGTGCCTGCATGCCCTAGCAGCACATTAATTGCAAACCAGTTTGAAGTTCTTGGGGTAAGTGTCTGTAGCGCTGATTCGCACAAGCTCTTGCACGAAATCGTGTTTACAGCCTTGCTGCGGTGGAGGGTGGGGTGACTGCAACAGTTGCTGTGACTGCAGAGTCGCTTCTACACTAGGTGTGAGCTGCAGCAACAAATGCAGTCCTGGCTTACTGAACAGTGGCACAGCAGCAATGGCAGAGGGCAAAAGCTTTCGCCGGGAGAGGATGTTGCCTCTCTAACTAAGGCATGCTGCCTGATGGAGCCTTTGCTCCCAAGCCAGTCACCATGCCACATAATCGAGTCAATCAATGTATCACTCTACTTGATGCCATAAATCGTGAACTTTGATGCATGCACGCTGCTTGACACTGTGACAGACGAGGTGCCAACGGCTTGGTGTAGGGGTTCTGAGCAAGATGCATTTTACTTGTGCCAAGGCGTCTTGTTGCATGCAAGCTCACGTCTTATCGGTGTAGAAATGTCATACAAAGTGTCTTGCAGTCACTGTCTATTCAATAACATTGACTCTGACATTTTGAATTGGCATCTCAGAATATACTGCTGGCGCAAAGAGGGTCTTAGTCGACTGGTGTTGCAAACCAAAGCAAATAATCAAAGCAGGCAACCCAGTACTAGTCAGTAGGACTACTCAGTTGCAGCGGAGCTTTCAAACACAAATTAAATTAAAACACTGTGGCGTTAATGAACGCCATGGCCATCTCAGCCATTTGCAATCTGCTGCAGTTGTGGCTGTGATTGCAAATGTTGACAGGATGCACGACGAGGACGTGTGGCCATGTAGCATCCCAAAAACAAGGGGTGGGCCCCCCTCGGGGTTGCAGAGCGACAGGGGTGGAGTTGCAGAGCGACAGGGGTGGAGTTGCAGAGCGACAGGGGTGGAGTTGCAGAGCGACAGGGGTGGAGGTGCAGAGCGACAGGGGTGGAGTTGCAGAGCGACAGGGGTGGAGTTGCAGAGCGACAGGGGTGGAGGTGCAGAGCAACAGGGGTGGAGTTGAAGTTGTAGTTGACAGGGATGCCTGTTGCTTGGAGGTACAGAAGATCTTGGCTGAAAACTGCAGCACACCTTGGATGGCGTGGCACAGCATCTTGGTTGAAACTGCAGTGGCACAGCATCTTGGTTGACACTGCAAGAAACCATGACTGTACCTACTCATTGTATGGCTGGAGTAGTTGCAAGAAACAGTCTGAATAGCTACCGGTCTGCAGACAGAAGACTACCAAAGGCAAAGGTAAGAAACTTACGAATTTCTTCCAAGGCAATCAAGTAAGGCTCGGCGACGGCGACGAATATTCATAAATGATACAGGAGTCCACAGCTAAAAGCAACAGCCAGGGTAGTCGATGCGAGCTGTCGGTCCGTGTTGACTGAATCCTGCAGACACCAACAATTTCAGTCTTGACGAGCTAGCGATTGGCAGTAGCTGTTGTGCATGGCTGCTTACATAGTGACAAGGCGAGGCGCGTTGACTGACGACCATGGTCAGCAGCAGTGTCTAAGGAGTGTACCCTATGCACCCTATGCACAGCCACTCCAGAGCACGGCAATGTTTTATAAGCGTACCTGAAGACTAGGATGCATACCCACTTCCACGACCGGCAGGCGCTCGCAACTTGCGAGTCGCAAGCCTGCTTTCTGACCCTGCTTCACCAATTTTTGGTGTGCTGGGAATCTGCATGCAATGACTAAGCAACTTGTGTACTGCACGACTTTTTACAAGTGCCACACCACTTCTTGCAGGTCAAGCGTCATTGTCACTGACCCTTGTGCTGTGCCAGTCAAGCTCATACCAACAAATCAATCGAATTTTCAAGATCTCAATAAATTCCAAAGAGTCCAACTGACTCACAGCTCTGCTTGCCCAGCACCCTTCAATGTTGTAGTGTCAGCAATGAATGAAGTGTCCCAATTGTGCAAAGGCTTTAATTCTATGTTGTTGACGATAGCTTATCTTCTGCCATCCAAAGGGGCTTTTGAGGAGCACAGGCTATGCTCGTTTGGCATGATGCCATTCAGAAACTAAAATGGCATACAGGCAGTGACAAAACGCACCTCATGCATACAAGAAGGTGGCATGGTAATTTGAGAAAGCTGAAACAAGCTCTTGCCACTGTATAAATTGCAAGAAGCTACTGCTGCTGCATGCTGCTGCAAAAATGGGCCACATGGTACTTTGACTGAATCTACACAGATCTGGAATCAGAGGCGCAAAGTGGCAAGAAGGCTGCCACACATGTCCATGAATAAAAACACCTCTCCTTGGAGCCGCTGCAGCACAAGCACAGTGTTGTCACATTACACCTTGGACTCATATCTACAACATCATGTGAGCAAGCCTATACTAACTTCACAGCCCGGCTCATGTGCCAGAACATAGGCATAGGAGTGTATTTCAGTGGAAGGCAGACATGACAGGGTGAGCAGCATGGATGTTTGCAAGGCAAAAAGGCAAAGTGATACCTTTTGATGCCCATACAGCAAGCCTCCTGAGGCAGCAGGCAGAGTGCTTGCACAGTGGAACAGCACGCAGGGTGAAGCTGACCTGAACATCCAGCAAGTATTGGCTGTCCTTCAGCTTGTACAGTTGTAGCTCAAACTTGAGAACACGCTGCTGGCTGACTGGCAGGTTGTCCTCATGACTGCGGGGGCTGACTGCATCCATGTCATGCACCAGGTCATCCTTGTCCATTGACTCTGCTGCCTCTGAACCATCTACAGCAGAGCCCACACTTGAAGTCAAAACGGTGGACCAACACAGCAGTGCACATCTGGCAATCACGCATCCACTGTGTCTTTGTGTCTAGTAGCTGTGCTATGTGTCTTCACCATCATGGTCTCAAAACTATCAATGATTGCTGTCGGTGGCAACATGGTAACACATTAGGACAATACTCAATCAGACAGCAGTGTCAGCTGTGTCTGTGTAGGCTGTCCTTCATCACTGGCTTATCAAAACACACTGTTGCAGCGTGTAATGTTGATGCGTCAACTTGGAGCAAAGCCTATGAATGTGTCCAAACATCATGATCACATACGCCTGGCAAGATCACAGCATAAATGATGGTTGCAGACTGGTGCAGATCTGCCAGGAACAGACGCCTACAAGATGTATTGCTATACGCAGGCAACTGCCTGCCCTGCATGCCGCCTATCATGCATCTGTACTAAAGCCTGAATTCAGCACCAACTGCTAGGTCAGAACCAGGTACCTGAAAGGCCGATGGCTTTTCTGCATTTGAGGTTGTAGGGCGCCTGCTTCTTCCAGGAGACCTGGTTGAGCTGCAGGCAGGCCAGCAGGTCGCGCATGATGGTGGAGGGGTGCGCCTGGCTCTGCATGGCCAGCCGCCACCGCCTCTCTGCCACCACCCTCTGCGCCCCCCCCTCTCCCACCCGCCCCTCTGTAACACCTGCATCATAACATTTGCATCATCATATTTGCATCATCACACTTGCATCATCCCGCTTGCATTTCACTATGCATCTTGACACTTATGCACTCAACACTTATGCGTCAAACTATGACTATAACATCATAGTTGCAAGTCAGCTGCAATGCTAGAACAGCAGACAGGTTTGACGCTTTCACCCACAAAGGACAACTCTGGGAAGTATGCTACGGGTTTGCACACCCTGCTCAGGTATGTGACTCAATTGCAGGTGCTGGGAAGGCACAGTAACAAGGTCAATCAGTAACACCAGCCCAAATGGTCAATGGATTGACAACAGGCACTTTCTTGCTCTTATATGATCTGATTGCTATGAAAATATGTAATGTGACATGGCCTCATGCAGCTGTGTAGATCAAGGCCTCCAGAGATGAACCAATCACAATGCCCACAAACAGGTCAGCAGCATTTCTCATGGAATCACGTGAAGCCTGTAGATTCAGCCAAGAAGGGTAGCATGCAGTGGATTGGCAGATGCCAAGGTTGAGAGGACTGACCAGAGTGGCGGCCAGTGCTGGTGGTGTCGTTGACTTCTGTCATCTCTGCGCGCAGGTAGGCGCTGCTGGGCATGCGCCGCCGGTTGTCTGACATCAGGTAGTATGCCACACTAGCCTATACACACCAGCAGCACTGATAATAGTAATAATATTAATTATAATAATAATAACAACCACCATGATGATAACAATAAAAATGAAAATGCTTTGCAGCTCATGATGAGCTCAGTACGTGCAGCAGGTAGGTGCAAGTCTTGTCTCTCCAGAGCAGCAGCACTGTCAGCATTTCACTGTGAACAGGAGAGCAAAGGTTCATTGTGATGGCACACTGGTAGCACATTTTGATATGATGACGTTGTTGTCTCGGATGCCTGTGTTTGCAGTTGTTATCAACAGAGGCAAAAGTTTGAGACCATGTGCAGCCTGTTGACCACAGGATTTGGGACAGCGTGCTCAAGGAGCAGCACGGCTTGACAATGTACCAGGCAACCTCCATCATTGCATGAGATGCAGACCCTGTCAATCTATGAGGACTGTTTGAAGGCTTAAGCAACCTTGAAAGCCTGCCAATAGGCTTGAGGCTACAAATCTCAACCTGGGGCAGAGGGACTGTCAACTCTGGAACACATGCATGGGTCTTAAACCACCCACTGACATAGACAAGACTTCGACAGCTGTCTGCTCATGCAAAGCTCACAGGTCATCTCATTCACTCACTCACTCATTGACTGCATATCTTTACCTGGAAATCGGACAAGCATGCATAACTGCCTGTGTGACACAGCTGAGAGGGGGATGTTGCAGAGTCAAGGCGTACCTTGTCTTTCTGTAAATGAAACTCAGACAAGCATGCATAACTGCCTGTGTGACACAGCTGTGAGGTCAGAGGTGCAGGTCCAAAGCACACCTTGTTTTGTTGGCGGGCCTTGACAGACTGGATGACTTCTCCACGGTCAAAGCCTAGCTTGACAACCTCTTGCACCATTTCAGTGTCGATGAGGGGGGAGGTGGCCATGGTGTCTGCCTGTATCACTGCCAGGTACCGAGGCAGGTGCTGGCTGAACCAGGGGTGCTGCCTGCAATGCGTCACACCACACTCAATGTGCAACCTTTGCTTGTGGACTCATGTTATGCTTGGCCATGACGTCTGCCTGTATCACTGCCAACAGGTGCTGCCTGAATCAGGGGTGCTGCCTGACAGGACAGGAACTGTGCGAGTTGTGTGACCTTTGCAGTCACAACATGCAGCAACCATGAAGCTTGCTGCTGCTGTGAAGTATGGTGAGCTGAGTCAGTAATTCGTTGTACAGCACCAGGGCACTGGAAGACAGGTATTCCATTAACAATGAGTTAATGCATGAAGCAGAGGAAAATGCCTGTGGCTCCAAGCAATATGCAAGCTTGTCTAGGTGCGCTCACTTGCAAAGCGTCAACATACTGTCCCAGAACTTCAACACATCTGATATGTCACATGTCAGAAATACCGAGAGGGACCAATGTCATGAGGCTGACAGTGAAACACATGCCTTCAGCGCAATGAGTCTGTTGCGTTCGACCTGATGCGTTTGGTGTACAATGAGAGCTGTTGTGGAATGTCAGCATGCTGTCAAATGTTGAGGCATGGTTTGTAACTTTGAGTTGCCATGCTGACCTGATTTCTGGTATTGTGATGCGTTTGAGGGGATCCACAAGAAGCATCCTGGGGATCAGATCTCTAGCCCCAGGAGACAGATGACTAGGCAGGTTGTAGATGCCACCCTTGATCTTCTTAAACAGATTGGGAATGTTCTCATCATCAAAGGGCAGACTGCCACACAAGAGTGCATAGAGAATGACGCCACAGCTCCATACATCTACTTCAGGGCCACTGTATAGCTTGCCAGAGATAACCTGTATGGTACAGAAAGTGGCTGTGAGTACTCTTTGAATGTCTCCGGGTGACACAGCATGCGAGTTCCTCCACACACAAGTCTGATGATGGCTTAGACTGCATACCGTGTATACCTGCCACGTCCAGAGCACCTTATGCAGCATTTTGAGCACAGCATGGTTGCCAGTGTGCATTATGTCAATTATCCAGATGCAGCATGACATGCCTATGACAGTGCACAACAGTGTCACATGACAGCACCCGAGCATTCACCAAGCTAAGATTTACTGTCACATGGACATAGTGCAAGGCAGGGGCGATGAGAAAGAGCAGGACAATATTGACAGCAGGCAATGTGAGGCACCTCAGGAGCAGCATAGTTTGGACTGCCACAGCTGGTTTTCAGAAAATGCCCATCCCGCATGACATTGCTCAAGCCAAAATCAGCAATCTTGACGTTCATCTTGCTGTCCAGCAGCAGGTTCTCTGGCTTGAGATCTCGGTGCACAACCATGTTACGATGGCAGTACTCCACACCAGATGTAACTTGCTGAAAGAAACGGCGAGCTTCCTCTTCTAGCAATCTGCCCTTCTCAACAATGTAGTCAAAAAGCTCTCCAGCCTGAAAGTTTGATGATGAGATCAGCTCCACATCAGCAGCAGCCATAGCATGAGTGCTGTTCAGAGCAATGTAGCTCATTGAAGTGCAATGCTGGATTCTTTTTGTAAGTGTCTGGAAAATGCTGATGATTCTGTTGCTGTTCAGTGCACATGAGACTCATTAAATACACATGTCACCATCAGACATGCAGAATATGCACACTTTCACTTTGGTGCTGATATGATGCACTGTTGTTGCTATTGTGCTGCTTACCTTGACATACTCCATGACAACATATATGTCATTTGATGTCTCAATGACCTCGTACAGGCGAATGATGTGTGGATGCATGAAGAGCCGTAAGATTTTGATTTCCCGCCGCACTGCAGTCACAGAGAACAGGAGTCAGAGCTCAGCTCACGCAGCACTGCTTACAAGCCTGAGGTGCTCAAGCAGACCGAACCTTTCTCCTCCATGTCCATGTGTTTGATTTTTTTCTTGTTCAGAATTTTGATGGCAACCTTGTGTCCAGTGGTGACATGCTCTGCCACCTTGACCTGGGCATCATATCTTGAAGATGAGAAGTCAGCATTATGCTGGGCAAAGGGATGTTATTCTTACATGGGGTCAGTGTCAGAAAGATCAGTCAAGGATACCTTGCCGAATGAACCAATGCCCAGGGTCTTGCCTAAACGGTAGTTTGATAAAAAGAACTCTGCACTCTGGTTGACACCCTGAGCTGGGTCGGGGCCCGTTGTATACTGTCTTTGAGAGGATGTCATGAGAATGTCAGCAGAAAGCTAGCCCGGATCCTTCTGACCGGCGTGGAAGGCAGGCTGCGGCTGGCAAAAGACATGCAATTTCGATTGCAGCACACGAAGCAGGCTGCTCAGCCCACATCGCGCAGGCCTTGGCCTTAGCACTTGTACCTACATGCCGAGCGAGACTAGCTGCGCATGCGCCGCTGTTCTGGGGAACACGATGTCGCACAGCTACATGAGAATGCTTGGTTCAATCAGACGGCACTTAGTTGCTATCTCAGACGGAGGTAGGCCTTTGAAGGACCCCTCCGTTCATCCTACTTCCTGGGGCGTCGTGCGCAGGTACTGCTCATACGCACGGAGTGCTGACTGGACTTTACCCATCCTAACATAAGAATTTCAGGGTGCATTTCAACTGCATTTAAATGCACAGCGCAGCCTAACACGACCTTTGCTTGACTGCATGCTGTATCTGACACAATATTTCTAGGATCCAGGCATTTTTCCAAGCTGTGCAAATTTGTGTATCCTTGGGAACGTCAACGTGTAGCCGAGATCCAATCTATCACGGGGACATCAGGATTTCTTTGCTAGCCAGGATGATGGTCAGAATGAATGAGATATCAAAGCAAACCCTATGTATATCAGCTGCGCCGCTGAAAGTTCATCCACGCTACTTTAAGCATTACACAAATGCTAGTAATGCTTCTGCACAATGCAATCACCAATTGAGCACTACATACCAAGTCATTGTATATAAACTCCAGAACGAATGTAGCTCTTTCATTGTGATTCTACAGTCCTGCTGCATCATTGTCTTCTCGTGTAGATCGCAAACTCGACAATAACAAACGGTTCTAAGCATTCCACTGCAAATCACTGCATCCTTAAGATTGTGAGGACCAATCTAGCAAGGAATAGCAAACGTCCATGTACGGCTTGTTGACAGCAACACAAGCACAGAAGCCTTCAGTCCAAAACAAGCCTTCAAAAACATACATCAATCACTGATATCCATGAGGTTCAAGCTGGCATCTGCTCATCACTGAGCTACAGAATCTCAATCAATACAAATCTTCAAACATTCTGCTCAGCCCATATCCACAACACATGCCGCCAGGAAAGCACGTTTGTGGAGAATGTGAGACTGAGGAGTGATTTTGTGCCAAGAGTTTGAGACAGAGTCATAGCGCTCAACAACTTCGTTGTGATGTGCATCACGCATGCCGCCAAGAGCATACACCTGCCCATCCACAGTCACTGCCGCCCCGTAAGCCCTGCTGGCCTCCATATTTGCAACATAACGCCAGCTGTCTGTCCGAACATCATAGATCTCAACAGAGTCCTACAGTGTGCCACAGACACGCCTTTGCTGTCATTACTGGAAGGCGACATATGGAAGAAGAAACCCTAGACTGATTGCAGACACATGCAGCCATCTGCTTGACAGGCCACATGTTTTGTTGCTGCCAAAAACACAGCTGCTGCTTGCAAGAGGGGCTTTATGCATGGTTGCAACAGAGGCTCAAGCTCTGGTGACTTGTACTTTTTGGTCAATGCAACTGCTTGCAGCAACGGTCTGGCAACAATATGTATGATCGTGGGAATGTTATCATACAATACCCATGCGTTCGTCAAACAATAACAAGTTGACCTGGACACAACGTCAGTGCCCTGTACACATACTGTGAAGGAGTGAGCGTACCAGGAAGGCATTGGCATCCCAGCCACCCAGCGCAAAGACCTGGTCAAAGGCAACGGTGCTGGCATGGCTACCACGCTTCTGCTGCATTTCTGCAACCTGCAGACACCACTTGCCCCACTTGATGCTGGACTACCATGCACGTAGCCTGTTTTGGTGTTAAGTTCCAATGTCAGCAGACACACTTGGGGCATGCACAAACAGCTTGAGGCTTGCGGCGGCCTTTAGACACCCATGCATTCTTCAGAACTTGGTGACACATGTATGCATTGAAGTACCCTTTGTGGTGCCGGGTTCTGGCCTGATTGAAAGTCTCACCATTTGCCATTTGCCCTCTCTAGGGTCCAAACGCTCCACGCTTCTCAAGTACTGAGTTCCATCATAACCTCCAGAAACAAAGATGCTGTTGTTGTGTAGTGCTGCAGCAGTGGTGAAACGGCGGTGGTTCATGGTTGGGCCAGTCAACCATGCATTGTGGTGTGCGTCATACACTTCTGTGCTGTCTCTGTTGACATTGGGCTGACCACCCCCCATTGCATATAGCTTGTTGTTCAGTGCCACTGCTGCTAGACTGCCACGCACAAACTCCATGGGCGCAACCTGTTTAGCACACATTATCTGTATAGATGCTGCCACACCCATTACAGGCTTTCATGCTGCTTAATGCAAGGGTACAAGGTTGCAGGGACATGGCTCATGGTCCTACTACTTTGAGATGCTGCGCTACGCCAACCACAGAAAGTGCAGTAGGAGCTTGTGCGATTGTGTGCAGAGAGGAAGCACAAACATAGGCCAGAGGGGTTCCTGGTAGAAGGTACTATGCAAGATGTGTATGCACGGACATAGATAATTCATTGCACTCATGCAACATGTGCCTGCCCACAGGGTCAGGTGCGTACAGCCCTGAGTGACTCCCCTTATGAAGTCTTGATTTGGCTGACAGCAATCCAACATTGATGTACCACAAACGTTGCTTTGCATTTGGCCGTTCATGAGCTGCAGATGCGAGACAGCTGATCGGCTTGCACAATGTGCATCACACAAGTCTGATGCATCCACACAGTGTCATACACCTGGCCCAAGATTCACAGCTCAGTACATTGCAGCCACACAGGATCGTACCCAACCTGAAGACTCACAGCTCAGCACACTGCTGTACGCTCATTGGGAGGTCACTCAAATTTCCAGGTTAGACTGCAGGTCATGTACTTGAGATGTAGTGTATGGCCTTTATCAGCCATGTTGATTGGTGCTCTAGCTTTCGAATGAAGTTTCTTTGTAGAACTGTGTTCAATGGCATGAGTCCACTGTGGCAGGGAGGTGAGCAGTCACCTCAACCCAAGTGCCTGTCTCTAGATTGCACATCATGACAGACTGCAGCCAGGAGGAGCCGTTGCCGCCGCCCATGACAAACATCTGCCTGCCAATGGCTGCTGCAGCACCGTACCCCCTCTCCAAGGGCATGGGCTGAGCAGTGACCCAGGAGCCCCTGGTGGGGGTGTACACCTCCACTGCATCTAGCCAAGCCGTTCCATCATTGCCACCTGTCAGATACAGCTCTTGTCCTTGCAGTCCCTGCACAACATGCACAGCATCTGAGTCAAACCCATGCAAGTGAGAAGATGAAAACCCCTCTTGTAACCTTTGAGGCAGGGGTGTACAGCTCCCATACATCTAGCCATGCTGTGCTTTGTTGCCACAGGTCGAGCAAATATGCAGTATTTGATAGCACAGCTTGTGATTGTGAACAGGCAAACAGACAATTGGTATGTATGTATGTAAGGATAGGAGATGTGCTCGACTCTCCTATCCTTACATCCATATATAACAATCGTCTGTTTGCCTGTTCACAATCACAAGCTGTGCTATCAAACACTGGCATAGTGGCATAAAACAAAGGTCAACAAAACTACAGAGCGATTGAGGTGTATTCAGGCACAGGAAGAGGCACAAGCGCAGGCACAGACAGATGCAGACAGCAGGCTCAGGCACATACAGTCAACGCCCTAATGTGTTGATTTAATAAGAAATGGATTGCCATCAGAAAGAGTGACCACCTGCTGTGCAGAAGAACAATGAGCAATGTGTGAAGTTTAGCTGCTGTACCTCAGGCCTTTGGTGCAATCAAATCAAAACAAACCATACCAAAACAAATCAAATCAAATCAAATCAAATAAAGCCAAACCAAGCAGGCACAGCTGGGCAGGTACCTGTGTCGTGCTCAAAGGCCCAGGGGTGGCAGCAGAGGGAAGGGGGGAGTCCCCATGCTGTTGGGGCACCACCCCATTGGGGGAACTCCTGCCTTGTGGCATTCCATTGGGGCTGCCATGTGATGTGGTCAGAAAAGCCATGTGCTGGCGTAAGCTGACTAGCTCGTCTGCCATCGCTGCTGCTCCCTCTCTCAGTTTTTGCTGCTCGGCCTACGCAGACAGACGTGACCACATCAATACACACTGTTATAGGAGCGCCGGCTGTCAGAACAAGACCTCATACATGGAGCTACTTAGGACTGTACATACCAGACCTTGAGGGAAAAGACTTGAGTGAGTGAGTGAGTGAGTGAGTGAGTGAGTGAGTGAGTGAGTGAGTGAGTGAGTGAGTGAGTGAGTGAGTGAGTGAGTGAGTGAGTGAGTGAGTGAGTGAGTGAGTGAGTGAACCAATGAGTGAGTGAGTGAACCAATGAGTGAGTGAGTGAGTGAACCAATGAGTGAACCAACGAGTGAACGAATGACTGAGTGATTGAATGAGACAAACGTAAAACCAAAATTCGAGAAAGGGACTGTTGATACAGTGATAATTCTGTCAGGTCCCAAAGGTAAGGCAGTGGGAACTGTGTGAGGATGCCAGGTTGATCAAGCAGCTGGCGTAGCTGAAAGATAGGCCTCATGAACGTTTGCCAATTGAGAAATGCTCTTGCAGACCAATGCAGCAACATGCATCACGTTCACCAGTACTCAATCCATACCTGCAGTAGCTGCTGATCATTATTGCTGTTATTGAGTGTGCAAGCTGCATAAGCAGTCATAGCTTCTGTTGACAAGCATGTGCAGCTGATGTTTGATGACCAGACCCAAATCTGCCATGCATGTGCATTTGAAGCCAATGGCAAAAACGCTGCTGCAGTGAACTGCGCAAGCACTGGAAGAATAGGCACATCCACACCCATCTCACAATATACCTGCATTTGAGGTAGATGAGCTAGTTGAGCCTGGGCTGCAGTCAAGCTTCTCATCAAGCCGCGCCGCTCAGCCTCTGCTTTCTGCAGTGCCTCATTGGTGCAGCTGACATGGCGGGAAATGGCCTCAGCAACACCTGGCGGCAAACTCTGCAGAGCCTCTCTGAGCAGGAATAGCTCACTGGCACGCTGTTGGCTGGAGTCTGAAGCAGGGCTTGGGGGCCTGTCCCAAACTGCCCCTGGACTTGGCCCTGGGCCCTGCCCTGCCAATCCATTCATTGCTTGCTTGCCGTCTGACCTGTTGCTTGTGTGTGACTGTCTGTCCGCGTGGCTGTCTGTTTGCCTAGGTGCCGCCTGAGCGCTGCCTGACTGCCGGCTAGATGGGGGGGTAGCTTGAGGGCTGAGGTGGGTAGCCTCAGCTGGACGGCCCTTTTTGGTGGGTGCATCATAGGCTCCATTGGCCAGGGCAGCAGGGTCTGCTCTCAGCTCCTCTTGTCCTCCAGAAATGCCATTGGCACTCTGAGGCCTGTGTTGTCAGATACACCAAATTCTTGCTAGCAGCAGTGCTGACAAAAGCTGTCGCAAGGGAAGCTTTGGCCAAGAGTCAACACTGGTGTTGTTGAATTAGACATGTAATTGAACTGCGCTTATGTAGTGCCGCACTGCTCATCAGACCTTTTGGAAAAGCTGCTGTGCACAGCAGCAGTTTGCAGAGAGGTGATTGACAGTTCCTGTGCATTGCTTGACAAACCGAAGACTCATATCTCCACATGCAGACAGCCCTCTCTTGAAGTGTATCGGGACTGGACTGACCTGTTTTGTCGGTCATGGGAGCTGGTACTGGCACTGGCAGCAGCAGCAGCAGCAGGGGGTGGGGCTTCAGAGGCAGCTGGTGAGGGTGTGGGGGGTTTGACAGGGGGTGCGCCGGCAGCACGCACCCACGCACCACCGGCAGACTGAGCACTGGGGTCAAAGGCATCCCTGCGCTTCTTGCCTGGCACCTGCTGCCAGTCACTACCTAGAGCTGGGAAGATCTCCTGCAACAACAGCGCCCCTTGTCACCACTGGATGGGTCTGTGTGGGGCTGTGTCTGAAGCTGCAGGTGGTAGTCAAAGCTGAAGCAGCCTCTTCTGGCAGGAAGTACAGAGGTGTTTGGTAGATGCTGGCAGTCACTGCCCAGTGCTGGGAACAACATGTTGTATTGTTGACTTGACATGTCACTATGCTCTGGGTGAGCAGCACTGAGCAGGCTGATGTTGTAACATTGAGGTGAGCACTGGGCTCATTGCTAGCACTTGCTTCCAGCCACTGCTGCTCCACAAATGACCTAAGGTGTGACATGGCACCAGTGATAGGCAGTACAGTTCATGCAGTTTGGGGAATTTCGTCTACCCCGAGATTGCTAGCTGCAAGAGTACTTTGACACCACTTGCAAGGCACATGCTCTGTGCATACAGCGACGAGGGTCTCGCTGGAAATGCTCACAGCGTGAACTGTCATAAACAAGGGACCTGGCTCTTTGAGTGGCAATTTTGACCAGGTAGGTTGCCTTAATCAGTCAAGTTGCATCATGGTGATGCCGTGGTGAGAAAACCCACATCTGCTTCAGCAGTTGTGCTTCAGTGCTTTGAGCAGTGACACACCTCACTCGTGGATGCTTCACCTAGGCTGCTGGAAGCGCCAGTGCCGGCTGCTTTACTACTAGAGGCAGCAGCCTGAGAAGCTGGACGCGTTGCACCAGCTCCCAAGTTTACTCTAGCTGAGGCTGCATTGAACAAGCGGCATAGGTTCTGAGCCTCGCTCCTTTTCAGTTCAAAACACAGCCTTGAGCTCTGGCTTGTGTCTTGAGAGTAGCAATCCTTCAACAGGGGGCGGAACTCCCTGTGCACGATGTGAAAATGATGTCAAGGGTCTATTGCAAGGGTGTCCAAAGTCTGAACAGACTAAAGTGTGAACATCAGACAGACCTTTCAGACAAAGAGGGACATTGGTTGTACACCTCTACGCGCACTTGAGCTGGGTATTGGGTGCGCTGATTTGGGAAAGTTGTCCACCCTGCATGGACATTATGGCCTTTGACTTTAGTAGAATGTTCAATATGGTCCATGCAGAGCTTTGCACCCTTGCATGAAGGTCAAGGGATGATACATGCCTCTGGGGTTGATCTCCAGGTCTCCTTCACTGACTGCCTTGAAGATGCCATGCATGGTACGGTCACTGTAGTTGTACAAGAACACCGGCATCCTGCAAGATGATGAAAGGTCAGGTTTACCGCTTAGTAATGATGTACCGATCAAAACTTGGCTGGCTTACCCGGGGACGATGTACTGCACATAGCATATATGTGGCCTAGGCAATCCGAATATAAGGCCGTTGACGCACTCATCGTAAGTGTCATGACTGCAGCCTGCAGTGGCAAGCACATAGCTTGCACACACCCTTTGACAACACCCTCAAGCCGGGTGCATAGAAGGCTCAGACAAGGGAACCCTCACCAAAGATCACACCGCCGAGGTTTTCTCCTAAATTGCGCTGCCGCTCTACGAAACCTAGCTGTTGGGCGCCGGTATCTATGTCGTACGTTGACGTTTTTCGACCGGCACCCATGCTTCAAATGTCACAGTGTTCAGCAAACGCTGTACAAATACGGTCAGTTAACTCGATAGGTTTAGCTGGTGCAGCTGAAAAAGTCCAGTGACTACAGCGGTCACTGAGCGCTCCTCGCAGAACAGCACTGGCTATTCTTGAAGTGTCAAGGTCTGGGTGGACCTGCGCGCAGCCATATTGCCGCTCCTGTCCTGGCTTGATCATGCATTGCAGAAGCTTACGGTACAGCAAGTATAAGAAGATACCGTAACATCGCTTTTCATATGGCTCTGCTGGTTTGACCTGACTGAGTCCGACAGACCTGTGACAGCAGCCGTACTGTGAAGCTTCTTGCCCGTTGCAGACACAGCAGGATGCCAAAGCCGGCGGAATTGGAGGCGCAATTGGCCCAGCAACTGCGGTCGGTGCAAGCACAAGCGGCACAATTGGTTGGAGCCGTGAACAAGGGTGCGTAGCGCAACGTGGTGTTCATCAGGGTTGCATCGCAACATTTCTCCCATTAATGCACTTCGACCCCTGCAATCAAGGATGCCACAGACTGTCTTCAGCAGCTGTTGCAGTGGTACCAGCTAGCTGCCTGGACTGACATAGGCATACTTAAGTGCAGATGGCGCCACACCCAACGCAGAGCAGCAAAGTCAGCTGCAAAGATTAATGCAATCCTTGAAGCAGATCGAGGAGCAGCAGAAGGAACTGCAGGCAGCCATTCAAACAGCCAAGGCTGAAAAGGAGGAGATGCTGGAGCGAGACAGGGACTTCTATGACCCCAAAGCCAAGGACCTTCCCCCACCCAAGATGGAGGTAAGGGATGCTTTGAGATGATGCCTGTGTGCACCAGAATTGTGCACTCTTGCATTTGTCATGCACTTGGTACCATTGTGAAGTCAATGGGGTCATATCATGCACACAACTCGATTTGCAGGAGCTGAGAGACAACAACACAATAAATTTGGATGACGATGACATGGCAAGGCGCAAGGATGATGCTCATAAGGCCCGGAAGAAGTTCATTCCCTCAGGAGGGTTGGCTGGATTTAGAGTTGCCTCAGACCTTGCCAAAATGGATTTTGGAGCCGCAGAGGAGTCTGATTGAATCATCCGTGCATGCTCATCTGTTCCTGCCGTTCTAGCATACATCCAAATTCCACTGCATCTCTGCACACTGTGTGAACAAGTTGAGATTGTGATAGTTTCCAGTCAGTAGCATTTTTGAGCGCTGCCTTGCTTTATACTTTGAATATATTTGTCAGCAGTTCACGATGGGAAATCAGCCGTCAATCAACCCTGAAACACTGCTTTACCCTGAGCTGACAGCTTAAAGCGTGCATCCAGAACCAGGCAGGCAGGAATGATGACATCACGGTAGTAGGCGGAACACTGATACCCAACACGCTGTGGGATATAGGAGGCAAACAAGCCCCACTTATCGCCAACCCCATACTTCTTTGCTGTCTCCAGAAACAATTTATGCTCGTCTTCAGACCAGTCCCCAAACGCCTGGGACACGGCAGACTCTAGCTCATACTCATTGCAGGATGGACCAGTGCAAGAGTATGCATGATGCAATGATGCCCTGCTGCTACAATGCTCTGATGGGGTGCATGTGCATTGGGTTCTACAGTAAACGTTCAAAGAGTATACCAACTACATTCACAGCCTGCAGGATGTTTGCACAGGCAGCGTAGCCTGCAAATTGAAATCATAGGTGCAATCCAACGGTTTGCATGTACTGCATGAGCAGCATGTAGACATGTTGTGCTGTAGCAGGGCTACCTGCACTTCCCCAGGTGCCACATTCCTGTAGAAGAAAGTGTTTGGGTTCTGTTTGAGCTGTGTAGCAGAGAAGGCTCGAGCATTGCTCCACCCTTGAGCCTTCAAGCTGGCCGGAATAGCTGCAGCAGCAGCGCAAGACAACTTCAGCGATTGCTGAACTGCCCAGGGCTAGCATGTGCATCACCAATGCCTGGTCAAGTGGATGCTAAATTGCATTGAAGGTCCTGCCTACACAGATGCCACAAAGTCTTTTGGGTTGGATGATGACCCAGCATGTCTGACAAACACAGACAAGACTGTCTGCTATGAGCTAACCTGATTTGTCAATCTTGAAACTGAATTTACCACCACCATTTTGGCTCCAGGCATCTGATGCATTGTTTGCAATCCCACATTGCTGGCAAACAGCAGCATTGACCCACCTGCAGCAGCTGACGCACTTACAGCTGCTGAGCTAGAAAGTGCACTGATGCACATGCCTGGCATGCTGCACAACAGCATCTGTGGCAAATCCATAGAGTTTTTACTGAAAGGAGAGCGCAAGGCCCTGACACAGGCATTCATGACAGTTACTGTATGTACTCTGCACTGCTACATGGAAGCTGCTTCTTGCGTACCCGTTGAAATGACCATCTGATGCAATGCTGTCAGCCTGCATGCCTGTGTACTGCATGTACTCCTGTTGAGTCATCATGTCTCTTCCGCCTGCAGCAAGCAGATCACACTGAATAGCTTGCTGCATAACAGACTGTCACTGTGCTCGTACAAACTTGCATGCAGCCTACCCAAATTTCCTTGAGAGACTTGCAGCCTACCCAATTTCCCTTGAGAGACTTGCTTGCACAAGAATGTCTTTGTTGCACTGATGACATTTTGCATGCATCATTGTGCATGCCAGGCATGATGGAAACAGGAATGACTGTACAGTTTGCCAGAGCATGTAGTGCAAGTCAGCCAGACAAAGAATGCTCATCCACGTTCATACGACTGATCTATTTACATGCTAGGGCTGCAAAGCCATTGGCAGCACTTGGGCGATTAATGCAGGCAACAAGCAGATTGTTCCTGTATGATCTCACTTGGGCCTGCTTCCTCTGGTTGCATGGTGTCCGTCGCATCTAGATCTGCTGCGTCTGTGGTCAGAGGCTGTGTTGGTTCCGCTGCAATGCCTCTCACTCTGGCTGAGGTTCTGACAGCCTGTCTTCGCTGTGCTGGGGCTTTGCTGCGGCGCTGCTGACTCTTATTGGTATGAGTGGCAGCAGTAACTGGCTCTTGCAGGTCAATTAGTCTTTGCTGCACAGCCAGCTGTTGCAGCTTGGCAGCATTGCGCTGCATTCGTTCAAGGCGCTGCAAGAAAGTGCATCAGTTCCTTGGCTGTTTGCTGGTCCCAACACAATAAAAGCAGTTTGAGGTGCATTCAGCCAACACGCTAACTAGTGTCAGAAGGAATGCCCATACGAGTGTGTGCATGCAAATCGGCTGCTACCTCTTGCTCATACTGATTCACTGCTTGTGGTGCAGGTGCAGCAGATGAGACATCAGGAAACAGCTCATCTGACACAGTTTCTCCTGCAGACAACGGAAAGGCTGTCAGAGCTTGATATTGCGTGCTGCTCACCCTGCTGACTGAGCACAAGCTGGGAAGGTTTACAGTATGACAGCTGGGTTTGCAACCAGCAGGTGAACGCGGGAAGTCACCTGACTTCTTTCTTGCATCTGTGGCCGTGCCTGTTGAAGTCCGCTTGCACACGCCTTGCAGCGGGAGGTGCAGCAAAGGTGATCTGGGCATGATTGGGAGACCTGTGTTCTCAGTACAGGTGCTCCGCAGACGAGAAGTCACAGCGCAGGCGAGCAAGAGAACAGGTTTCTCTGAACTTGGTAGATCAGCCTGGCGGCTTGTCCCGTTGTGGCGTATGCAGTGTAGTGTCTGGCCACTGACCAATAGTCAGCCTGGCTGTCGAGCATTCGAAAATTGTATGCGCAGACAAGCTTGAGCCAGGCAGTGCTGGAAGAGAGGTCTCAGATCAGATATCTTGGTTGCAAGGTCATGTGTATTCCACTCAGAAGTTGCATGTCTCTTGAAGTTGGTATCTCAGACAATCAGTAGGCAGAATGAGTAACCCATGAGGCATGACATTTATTAGCAAGATTAGTACTGTGCCTTGAGGTTATGAGCTCATAGCAGGTCGGAGGAGGCCTGATCACAGTAGTGCAGCAGAAAGTGGAGTCAATAGTCTCATGACCTGCTTGGCTCAGACAAAATTGACAGCATGTTGGTGAGCAACAACATGACATTGCCTACCATTGTCTAGCACAGCTATGACAACACAAAGTGACTGAGTTGCTCCTGCTGAACAGAAATCCAGCAGCAAAGTACCTCAGCTCCAGCTGGTTATAGTACCACGTGCATTCAAAACACCTCAGACTTAAACCACTTGTGAATGTGATGCAGACTTGCAGCCAAAAATGAACCAACTCGGCCTACCCGAAAAATTGTTTGTGCTCACAGGCCATACTTGGCAAAAGCCTTGCTTGCTCTCTTGCCAAGACCACCATAAGCCAAAGAATATGCAGTACCCACAAACGTGGCCCCTGCAATTGTGTTGCCAATGGTGACAGGGATCAAATTGTGGACCAGGAATTCGTATGTTGTGACGTTGGCTCCCAGGCTCATGCCACATGGGATCATGAACATATTGGCCACGCAATGCTCCAACCCCATTGAAACAAAGGCTGAAATGGGCAGCCAGACACCGATGGCTTTTCCCCCTAGAGTGTTTGCTGCATTGGCTTGCCAAACCGCTATGCACACCAGCCAGTTGCACAGCATGCCTCGAGTCATCGCCTGCAAGACAGCAGACAGACAATGAGGACATAGCAACCAGGAATGCACCAGGAACGGCTTCAGACAGCTTTTCAAGACAATCTGTGTAAAAATCAGTCAAAATTGCAATCTACTTGCTTGAGAAAACAGAGCTGCCATGCTTCACGACTGCTTGCGACATGACAGCACGTGATTTATCTGCAAGACAGGTATGGCGGCGCCTGAACATTACAGGACCATTGGCCACTGCTCCCTGACACGCAACCCATTTGTGTCTTGGCTGTAGCGTGTCTTTCAACAGGCATGTCAAAACCCATACTCTGCAACAATACGGTGACACCTGACTGCTGCTCCTCAGGAGGCAATGCAATCAAGGCAGGGACAGTGTGTGTGTGACCTGTAGCCAGGTGTGGTGGCATTTGTATTCTGCAATGGCACATGGGCCCACGGCTGCTGCCTCATTGAAGGCGCCAGAAGACGCCACAAGCCCTACTAGGGCTAAAGCACCCACAAAGTTGCCGCCATAGGAGATCATCCAATTGCGTGCCAACTGCAAGAGCAATCAATATATTTATATTATATATATTGTGTGTAGGATGTCCTGGCGCGTGCCTGTCTGCCTGCCTGCCTGCCTGCCTGCCTGCCTGCCTGCCCACCTGCACAATAATTGGTCAGTATATATATCTTG